>OJEN01000080.1_pt1 | contig 40658 bp, 43 predicted proteins | sample 1593351 | NCBI WGS metagenome assembly OJEN01 (sample SAMN05416777, study PRJEB24817) | seawater metagenome | isolation source: Sea water | place: Canada:Atlantic | collected 2013-11 | reverse complement strand
TCGTTCAGCTCGTCGCAGCCCGGCTCTGGGTCAGGAGTTTGTCAACATGACCTAGGCACGCCAATCCACAGAAACGCATTTTATGTAATATTGTAATCCCCCCCGATCTTAGAGCCCGTCTCAAAAGTTTATATTACATAGCAATATCTTGCGTGCCCTGCCCTTCTGATACGGCCGTCGAGAACTGCCCTTTGCGGACCTTCGATGGCACCACGGCTGCTGAGACGCTACTTAACCAAAGCGGTCGTTCGCCCAACATGCAGCGTAGTCCGGCTTCTGGATTTCGGCAAACCGGGCGATCTAATCATCCCGGAATGCTTCGCGACGCTCCTGACCCGCTCACGACGAGTCCCTCTGACAATGCCCTATCGATGTCCCACAGAAATTTGTCTCGCAGTGTCAAAGCTGCTTGACGGATCAATACGTCAGAATTCCCGGCTGAAATGAAAACCAGGAAGACCGGCCCGCATGGCCTTCATCGCTTCCTCGTAGCTTGCAATGTTCTCAACAGTTGGCGGATCCCCATCGAGGATCGCTCTGATGCCATCCGCAATCCCACGTCGCGAGACGTAGTCGTAGATAACCGGACCCATCGAAAGTTCATAATTTAACGACCCGGTCATCAGATCAAGCCGCGCATAGCCGGGCATGTGCGCGATCGAGTTTCGCACCCCCGCGACCTCATGTTTGGCTATGCTCACCCGCAGTGCCTCGATCGTTCCAAAGATCACATGGACGCGGCGCTGATCAGAGCGCAGATTCTCCACCAGTATTGGATCGTCGCGAACCGCTTCGAGTTGGCGGGCCCGAATCTGGCTTCCGAAATCTGCAGGGCCGTCACGCTTTCGAAGGTGGTCGATCTTGAGCTGCAGACCGCCATTAATATGAAGCTTCAGCGCGTCCGATACGCGCTGTCGCCATGTTCGAAGGAGTTCGTAGACTGCGAAGAGCCACATCTGGGTCTGCGCTGTGAGGAAGACAAGTTGATCAATTGGAACTCGGTCGTTCTGGATTTGTTCTTTCGCGGCCTCGGCTTCCACCTGCATCAGGAAATCGTCCACGATCGCGACATTGGTCACCTGCATGGACAAGTATGGATCGTCACCAAGGTAGTTTGAGCTACCCCCCGAAATTCGGACACTGACATAAGCTACGATTTGCAGTCTGCTGATCTTCGACGAGAAGGAGATCAAAGATGTCGAAACGGAAGCAGCACGCGCCTGAGTTCAAGGCGAAGGTCGCGCTGGAAGCCCTGAAAGGCGAGGAGACGGCTGCCGAGCTGGCAAGCCGGTTCGGGGTGCATCCGACGATGATCCATCAATGGAAGCGAGTCCTGCTCGAAGGCGCCTCCGGTGTGTTCGAACGCGGGGGCCGCAAGAAGCCGGAGATTGACGAGGAGCAGGTGAAGGAGCTCCACGCCAAGATCGGGGAGCTGGCGGTGGCCAACTCTTTTTTGGAACGAAAGCTGAAGCCCTGGGGCGGGAAGTGAGGCGCGGCATGATCGAGCCTGACCACCCGGATCTGTCGATCGGCCAGCAGTGCAAGTTGCTGTCGATCGCGCGTTCGTCTTTCTACTACACGCCCAAGGGCGAGTCTGAGCAGAACCTCGGCCTGATGCGGCGGATCGACGAGCAGTTCCTGGAGACGCCGTTCTTCGGCGTCCGGCAAATGACTTGGCACCTGCGCAACGACGGCCACCTGGTGAACGAGAAGCGCATCCGGCGACTGATGCGTCTGATGGGGCTAATGCCGATTTACCAGAAGCCCAACACGAGCAGGCCGACGAAGGGCCACAAGACCTATCCCTACCTGCTCAGAGGTCTGCGGGTGGAACGCCCGAACCAGGTCTGGTGCTCGGATATCTCCTACCTGCCCATGCGGCGCGGGTTCCTATACCTCGTGGCGATCATGGACTGGCACACCCGCAAGGTCCTGTCCTGGCGGATCTCGAACACGCTGGAGGCCGACTTCTGTGTCGAGGCGCTGAACGAGGCCATCCACAAGTTCGGCCCGCCAGAGATAATGAATACAGATCAGGGATCCCAGTTTACGTCCTTTGCCTGGACGGATCGGCTCCGCCGGTCCAGCGTGCGCATATCGATGGATGGGAAGGGCCGCTTCCTCGACAACATCTTCATCGAGAGATTGTGGCGTACCCTGAAATACGAATGCGTCTACCTGCATGCCTGGGAGACCGGTTCGGAGACAAAGGCGGCCATCCGGAAATGGATGACCTTCTACAACCACCAGCGCCCGCATTCAGCCCTGGGCGGCCAGCCTCCGGCGCTGGTCTACTGGCAGAGAAATGATATCAACCAACCCGATCAGCAGGTGCAACGAGTAGCTTGTCTGACGTCAGCACCCATGGCACAGATTTGTGGATTTGAATAAGGAAGTATTTCTGGTTCATCTTATCGATTAGGAGATCGAGATGACAAAGAAACCCCAGACGTCGAAAGACGCCGCCGAAAAGGTGGTTAAGAACATCCGCCGCAAGACGCGGCAAACCTATTCATCTGAAGAAAAGATCCGCATTGTATTGGCAGGCCTGCGCGGCGAGGAAAGCATCTCGGTGCTATGCCGCAGGGAGGGTATTGCTGAAAGCCTGTATTATAGCTGGTCGAAGGAATTTCTCGAAGCTGGCAAGCGCCGGTTATCTGGCGACACGGCGCGACAGGCCACATCGCCTGAGGTAAAGGATTTGCGTTCTGAGGCTTTGGCCCTGAAAGAATGCGTCGCTGATCTGACCCTTGAAAACCGTCTGCTCAAAAAAAGCATGACAGGGGCTGGGGAGTTCGCGGAATGAGGTACCCTGCATCTGAGAAGCTTGAGATTATCCGCACCGTTGAGGGGTCACATCTGCCAGTCAAGCAGACCCTCGACATGCTGGGTATCCCACGCACAACATTCTATCGATGGTATGATCTCTATGTCGACTTTGGCCTGGATGGGCTGGCTGATAGGTCCCCACGCCCAGGATCGGTCTGGAACCGCATTCCTAATGTCCGTCGTGATGACCTGATTGAGTTTGCGCTGGAACATGAGGCCCTGACCACACGGGAACTTGCCGTCAAATACACCGATGAGAAGCGGTATTTTATCTCTGAGTCATCGGCTTACCGTATTTTGAAAGCGGCTGATCTAATCACCGCACCGGACTACGTGGTGATCAAGGCCGCTGATGAGTTCACAGACAAAACGACGGCAATCAACGAGATGTGGCAGACTGACTTCACCTACTTCAAGATCATTGGCTGGGGTTGGTATTATCTCAGCACGATCCTGGACGATTACAGCCGCTACATCATCGCCTGGAAGCTCTGCACAAATATGCGGGCCGAAGATGTGACAGACACGATTGAACTGGCTCTGACAGCATCAGGCTGCGACCAGGCCATTGTGCGGCACAAGCCACGTCTGCTCAGCGACAACGGCTCATGCTACATCTCAGCCGATCTGGCCAAGTGGTTGGAGGATCAGAAAATGACGCATGTCCGCGGCGCGCCATTCCACCCGCAGACCCAAGGCAAGATCGAACGCTGGCACCAGACCATGAAGAACAGGGTTCTGCTCGAGAACTACTACCTACCCGGTGATCTCGAACGCCAAATAGGGGCCTTCGTCGATTACTACAACAACCAACGCTACCACGAGAGCCTAAACAACGTCACACCGGCCGACGTCTACTTCGGGCGAGACAAAGCCATTCTAAGGGAAAGGGCAAAGATCAAGAAACAGACAATCCGACAACGCCGCTTGCAACATCAAAAACAAGCAGCATAATCAATCATACAAACGAGCCAGAGCCTCCAATGCTCAAGCCGCTCTGATGTCCCATTTTATATGACGACGGACAGGGAGCGACGATCGCGCCCTTTCATCGGTCGATACCTACATAGTTTCGATCCACGCTCCCGCGAGGGGAGCGACCCTATCGCAAGAGCAGATGCACCGTCCACTCGCGGTTTCGATCCACGCTCCCGCGAGGGGAGCGACGCGCCGAACGTCACAGTGATATGGCCGAGGCGGGTTTCGATCCACGCTCCCGCGAGGGGAGCGACGCGTCGAGAGGGCAGGGGGCTACCCAAAAGTTCAGTTTCGATCCACGCTCCCGCGAGGGGAGCGACGTTGAACGGATGCCCCATGTCGATGCCCAGCTTTTGTTTCGATCCACGCTCCCGCGAGGGGAGCGACTGCCGGTATCCTGGATTGTCACGGTATGCCCGTTGTTTCGATCCACGCTCCCGCGAGGGGAGCGACGCCGTCTGCCAGCATTCCTACCCTGACCCATTGGGTTTCGATCCACGCTCCCGCGAGGGGAGCGACAAGGGCTGGTCCGGGTTTGCGAGCAGTACCTCAAGTTTCGATCCACGCTCCCGCGAGGGGAGCGACTCAGCCGCCGGAACGACGGTTGTTACGGTGTTATGTTTCGATCCACGCTCCCGCGAGGGGAGCGACATCTATAAACGGTGGGGGGCGGTCTGTCATACAGTTTCGATCCACGCTCCCGCGAGGGGAGCGACGCCGGCCGATTTCATTTCGGCCAGCCATGCATTGTTTCGATCCACGCTCCCGCGAGGGGAGCGACGGCCGCCCCCACTCTTGCAGCAGCAGCAGCACGGGTTTCGATCCACGCTCCCGCGAGGGGAGCGACCTCACATTCGTCGCTGCGGATAGCAATGCGATGGTTTCGATCCACGCTCCCGCGAGGGGAGCGACGATCCACCCGCGTTCGCCCCGTCTCGGACAAGCCGTTTCGATCCACGCTCCCGCGAGGGGAGCGACGCCGCTACGATATCGTTCCCCTCCCCAAGCCGGTGTTTCGATCCACGCTCCCGCGAGGGGAGCGACCTTCGTGAGCCGCCTGTTCGCGCTGCTGTGCCTGTTTCGATCCACGCTCCCGCGAGGGGAGCGACACCCCCGAAAAATAGGAGGCAGCAATGCCGATGAGTTTCGATCCACGCTCCCGCGAGGGGAGCGACAGCCTACCTGCTAGGGAGCAGCACCGCCAGTGCGTTTCGATCCACGCTCCCGCGAGGGGAGCGACCCTGCAACTGCCGCTCCATGTCGTAAGACTCTCTGTTTCGATCCACGCTCCCGCGAGGGGAGCGACTTTTGTGTCTCCTGTGGTGTGGTTTGTGGGATCAGGTTTCGATCCACGCTCCCGCGAGGGGAGCGACGGACGCCGCCTATACAGCGGGGGTTCTGATCGGGTTTCGATCCACGCTCCCGCGAGGGGAGCGACCTATCAAGTCCGGCTCGCAAGCGCGACCTACGCGTTTCGATCCACGCTCCCGCGAGGGGAGCGACAAGCGCCCGCCTATAGGCAAGGCGCACACAGATGTTTCGATCCACGCTCCCGCGAGGGGAGCGACATGGCGACGTTCGCGCGGCAGTCGGATCATCGGGTTTCGATCCACGCTCCCGCGAGGGGAGCGACGGCCGGCCGATTTCATTTCGGCCAGCCATGCATTGTTTCGATCCACGCTCCCGCGAGGGGAGCGACATGAGGATATTCCGGCCATGACGCTAAACCGCGCGTTTCGATCCACGCTCCCGCGAGGGGAGCGACTGTCTTGTTCTAACTATTTCAAAGAGCAGGAAGAAAAGCGTCAGATTTGCGAACCCTATGGTTCGGATGCGCTCCTTGAATACCCTGCTGCGATGCTGAGTGAAATAGCTTTGTTACAAAGGGCTGCGAACCTGACGGAGGTCGAGCGAGTGCTTGGGGTTCGCAAACTAGACGATCAACAGACCATCCATGTCAGTGGATGGCTTGGCCCCGATATGCTCTACTCGCCGACGCCATTCTCGGCCCAGCATGTAAAACCGCAGCGAGTCCGTTTCAGGGTCGATCGTATCGATCAGTCTGGCCCGTAAGGCCGACCATTGTGCTGGATCGAGATCACATTCAAAAATGGAGAACTGAACTCTTTGCCCCCAATCCTCACACGCGCGCGCAACACGTCGCAAGCGCCGACGACCTTCCTTACTATCCGTTCTGACGTCATACGTGACAAGGACCATCATCAGATTAGCTCCATATCCAAGCTGGATATGCATCAAGATCACCGCGAAGGTGTCGTGCCAGAAGCTGTGCCTGTATCTGCGGCACGAGACCGAGAGCAATACGTTCATCCAGCCAAGCATGTTTGAGCTCAACGCGCTTACGTTCTTGATAGGCCTTGAGCACCGTATTTCGGCCTATGTCGTTGAGCAGAACCGCTCCGGTTTCCTCCGTCCGAAAATCCGAGGATGAAAGTTGACGGCGATTGACGAGGCTAAGGCAAACCCGATCAGCTAAGGGCGCCCGCATTTCCTCCATCAGGTCTAGAGCCAATGACATGCGGCCTGGCCGGTCGCGATGTAGGAATCCCATCTGCGGGTCGAGGCCATGGCTTTCACAGGCGGCGCGCGCGTCCAACGATGTCAGGACATACAGAAAAGAAAGGACAGCATTTACCGCATCGCGGGGCGGGCGACGGTTGCGGCCAGCGAAACGGAACGTCAGATCTTCGGTACGGAAGAGGTGGGGAAATGTGGTCCAGTACGCATGAGCCGCCTCACCTTCCTGGCCGCGCAGAACATCTAGGTCCGGAGCAGTGAGAGCGTACCGTGCAGCGTCCGCCAAACGCCGTTGCGCGTTATCTACAATGTCTATTCCCGGGGCATTGGCGTAGTCGCGTAGGTGACGTCGCAGAAGCGCCCGCTGATTGGCGACCTTGGCAGCGACAAAAGCGCGGGCAACGGGCAAAGCGGCCTGCTGTTTGGTCATCTCATGTTGCGCGCGCCTAAGGAGGACATTGCCAGTCTGCGGTCCTTCGACACGCGCCTGCAATTTGCCGGAATAGCCAAGGAAAGAAATGGTGATCCCTGCCTCTGACGCGAACCCCATCAGTGTGGGAGAAACGGCGACCCGTCCAAAGCAGACGATCTGACCCAGCAAATGCGCGGGAGCACGAGCGCGGGTTGCCCCGTCGATATCGACGGCGACGGTTTCACCGTCTTTACGCAGATAGGCTCCCTCACTAGTGACGTAGAGCGTATTCAATAGCTTCTTCATTCTGGCACGCCTGCTTGCGCGATTTGATCGGCCACCCAGTTCGGACCAACCACACACGACCTCATGGGCCGGCACAAGTTATAAATTGAGCAGGCACTACATCGTTTTGCTTCGAAGACCGGTGGTGGAAGGAGGCCTTTTTGAATAGCGTCGCGCACCTCGGACGCGACCCTCAATGTCAAATCACGGAGGCTGACATTGAGGGTGATTATCTGGCGTCGGCGTGTCTTGCCGTAGAAGAGTGCGCCTTCAGGAATTGACTGCCCTGACATTTCTTCCAGGCAGATGGCTTGCGCGCAAAGCTGCACTTCGTCAGCGCGATGGGCTTTCGGACGACCGCGCTTGTACTCGACGGGAAATGGGGAGGTACCACGCATTTCCACGACATCAGCTACCCCGTGCAGTCCGTACCGGACGGACGCCAATTGCACCGCGCGCAAGGTGCGAATACCGTTCCGGCTTTCAGGTCGACCCGCATCAGCGCGCTCGTGTAGGATACGGCCCTCGGCGGTCAGACGGTTCTCAGCCCACACCCGCTCGATATGAATCAAGGCACATTGCCGAGGGCAGAACAGCCAGTGTTGAAGAGCTGAGAGAGGGAGGGACGTGTCCACCATCAAAAGGGTTCTATGATCTCGATCCCCTCAGGCAAATCAGCGTCGTCCAGCCTGATCGCATAGTCTGTGAAAGCGCGAGCAACCGGCCAGTTGTGCGTGCCACCGTCGCCGACCGGCAAAGTGCTGCCCTCGTGCGCACGATGCACTGTCACGCGGTCGAAGAGTTTGTGTGCCTGCGCATTGCCGAGAGCACTGTCGTGCCGGAAGGCGATCAGACGTCGAGCCGCCATCATGCCGCGAGCAGCAGAGCGATCGTGTTCGAACATGTCGCGGAAACTAGCCCATAGGAGCACGAGATCGTCTTCGGAGAACCCGGTGCGTCGTGCGAGGTTGGCGTTTATGAACCCATGCGCGCGGTAGAGGCCGTAGGGCACAACGTGCTTGCGGCCCATGGTGCGTTCCTTGTCCGCATCCTTTACATTGGTGACTGAGGACCGAGTTATCGAAACCTCCAGCGGCATGATCGGCTCAGCGGACTTGGCGAAGGTTAGCTGGACTGGGCCGCGGACCTGCCCGGCATTGACCTCGGTCGTCATGACGGCACCAAATGTGCGGATGTCCCAGAAGTTGGCGCACATCCAGTCAGTTATGCGGGTCGCGTCCTCGATCTTTTTCGGCTTTTTTTTTGCTTCGGACTTCAGGCCTTCCGCTTCGTAGGCCAGAGCGTGCTGCTGGTTCAAGACTACACCCTCCTGCATATATATAGCATGGCCCGGCACCTCGCTTTTCGCCTCGGCTACGTAGTTGCGCAGCTTGCGTTTGAGCGAGACATCTGTGACGAGGCCCTGTGACGTCTCGGGGTCCATGCGTGGCAAGTTCCCCGCATCGGGGTCCCCATTGGGATTACCATTCTCGACGTCGAAAAACAGCACGAAATCATAACGGTTGGTCACGGCGGTCATTCTATCTCTCCGTCTAGAGTATCGTCGAAAATGGAATCCTCGGCCTTTTGGTAGAATGCCGAAAGTTGATGGTAGAAGCCTATGAAGAAGCGGCCCTGATCCTCTAGTGGAAGGGCGGAAGGCAGGACACCATCGCCGGGAAGTTTGGCTAGGATTGCGGCAATGGCTTTATCCGCCTTTATGCCTGCGCCCACCTTCTGGCCACCCGCTTTGGCAAGGCCGGCGCGGTTGTGTTCGTAACCCTTCATCAGCATTGGAAAGATACGCGCAGGTGTGGCCGAGGCTCCGCCCATGTATTTGTCGCGTATGGTCGCTCCCCGATCGGCATAACTGCGCTCGGCGTAAGTGAAGGCACCGAACAAACGGCCTAGCACGTAAGCTGGGTCTTCGGATGTCTCGTCCAAGGCCATGGGGACCTCCTGTGTTGTGTTGCGCGTCAGCACGGCGCGGATGATGGCGGCGCGGCGGCCGTCAGAAAAGCGGTCAGTTGGCGTGCCTTCGACCCTCAAGCGGCCAATCACGCTCGACAGCAACATCCGGGGATAGTTGGCTCCGGTCAGGATCGACCGCATCAATGCGCCCCCCAGAAGCGGCGGGATATTCTTTGCGTCGCCCAAGGCAGCTATATCATAGAGAAGACGCCAGGCCGCAGGCGGGCGGGACACACCGTCCAGGCCGAGCCAAGGGGAAGGCTCGATGGCAAGGTCGTCCCAGAATGTCGCGATGCGTTCAGCAAAATCCTGCAATCGTCCCGGATGCCAGAACCGCACTGAAAGGCGCGCGGCGTTTGGAGCGAGACCCAAGACGAAGACACGGGTTTCAGGATCGTAGTCAGGGGCGTCTTGCCACCTGCCGCGCGCGATCGCCACCAGTTCCGCCGACACCTTATTCTGCGCGGTATCGGCATCTTCAGGTGGCGACGGGGAGAGCGCCTCCGCAAAGAGCCATGATGTCGCCACAGCCTGATCCGGTGTGGCAGCTTCGACCCAAAATACGACAGTGGCATCGCCGACGCGCAGTGTCTGACCCGATCCGCGTGCCAGCAGAGCGTTGAGCGCGGTTCCATAAGCGAACGCAACCTGAGCAGAAACGGGAGCGTTATCGCCCTGCTTCTTGCCGTGAGATTCGTAAGCGAGATCGTTGAAAGAAACCAGTGAAGCGCCTGACGACTGCGCGCCCATCACGCCTTTGATAGACGGATGCAAACGAGCAACCGGTGCAATCTCGCCTGATACGAGACAGATTTCCCCGCCTTCGGCTTGTACTGCAAGGAGCGCCGCAACCTCAGGCAGATCGTGCAGAAACTGCGTATCCCCCTGAATGCGGAAGACGAGATTTTGATCCAGCAGTTTTGGAGAATATCCGTACTCCGCAAAATCCTGCCATGACCATCTTTCAAGAAAAGTCCGAAACGCGATCAAACTCGGCATCGCCACATCAACCAGCAAGTCCGTATGGACTGAGACAAATGCCGCATGTTCCGTTGCTGTTCGCTTACCTTGACCGGCGACCCCGTGCCCAAGATCATCCAGCAATGGTTTACCATCGTCGCCCATAGCGGCGATGACGCCTAGAACATAGGCTGACTTATCCCAGAAAAGGTTTGGCTGTATGCCGGATGCACGTTTGATGGCAGCAGGTACTGATATGGAACGCGGCCGCAGCTTACCCTTTTCGTCTGGCGCGGCTAGAACGTTTATTTCAACGACGGTGCCGTCCTGTCGTAATACAATCTCGCCGCCAATCGCCTCGCGTGAGTAGCCAGGCCGGGGCAAATCGGGCATTCTGTCATAGAGCGCAGCGAGTTCCGCCAGAATTGTCACGACGCAAGACCTTTTCGCGCCGCAGCAGCAACGTCGATCACACCATCCTCCATCACCGCATGGAAAAACGCAGATCGCCGGTCGTTCTGATAGTCGATATCATACAGCATCCATCCCAGATCGCGGTTGCGAGCATCGGGGGAAAGTGCCGTTTGCGGAAATTCATCCACCAACTCAAAGTCGGCGGCAAACTCCCGTACGCCCAGACAAGGGCGATGAAAGCACTGTCCCTTCGCGGCCCGCCGCATGAACATCTCCCGGTGCTTTCCTGGATTGTCCCCTGGCCCCGCACGGTCTGTCATCTCGAAATGCGCCTCGATCCCGTAAGCGACATCGCGCAGAGCCAACATCGCGCGCTGCTGCCGCTTGGCTATGACATCGATGCCAAGTGTCGATAAGTCGCCGGACCGCTCTGCCGCCCGCGCGTTGCGGTCGCTTACTTTGGCACCGACTTCGTTTCGACGAATATTGTCGAAACGGATTGGCCGGAGAACGTGAATACGATCCACGACCCATCGGACGGCAGGCTTCCAATGGATGGCCTCCAGAATGCCGCGTGCGGCAGAGGGCGTCATTACATCATATGACACACGCTCGACCTTCATCTCTGGGCGGGTGAAGCAGGCATAATCGCCCCAGACGTGAATTTTTACACCAAATGATGTCATGTTCAAAATATCAAAACCCATACTCCCCATGCATCCTGCTATTTATACAGACACACCTCAACCGTAAAATTATTACAAAACTCCCTATTTTGTGTGTGAATCAGTACACTTTCTATATCATTTATTTAGAGGATCAATGTTCCCATCTCATCGAAACGCTCCAATCTTAGCCCTGCATGCTCATCGTAAAGCTCCTTATGATCCAGCAATAGGAATTCACGCCCAAACAAGTCCTCTCGCCATATGCTCGCAGCACGGGTTTGCTCTAGTTCAAGGCGGATACGATGAGGGACGTTGACGACATAGGGTTGCAATGCGCGGGCGATGCCGCCGGCACCCTCTGCCCATTCCAGCTTGCTAAGCAAATCATCATCAATGCCCCAAGTCCCGCCCCGGATAATGATCGGGGCCTGCGCATCGTTGATTAGTCGAAAAGCGCGAGCAATTTGATCGAAGGGGAACATATAACGATTGCCGGATTCCGCAATCGTCTTGAGGATGCCAATCTTTTGCGCGCTGCCCTCTGCTCCCACCAATGCAGCATCCAGCGCTTCTTTTCCCTGCGACCATAGTAGATCTCGAAAGTAAGCGGCCACTGCCTCCTGCGACAAAGGATCGTCGCGATGCTCCGCCAGCACCTTCGCTCCAATAGCGGCCATCTGGGCGACATCTTCGGGTGGAGAAGAGCCGTCTGCCGTAGGGGTGAAAACAATCACCTCTCCGAGGCCTGATAGCTTCCCCTCGCGATTGCAGCGTCCCGCTGCCTGGGCGATGGAGTCGATGCCTGCGGCCGCACGTAGGACAATTGGAAAGTCGACATCCACCCCTGCCTCAACCAACGACGTCGAAATGAGCCGCACGGGCAGCTTGGCGTCAAGACGCGCGCGGACGTCAGCCAACACTGCGCGGCGATGGGCGGGAGTCATCATCGTACTTAGATGACGAGCACCGTTCGAATTTTGGATTTGTTCGAACAGAGCCCGGGCGTGACGGCGGTTGTTTACAATCGCAAGAACCTGAGGCGCGCGCTCAATACGTTTCTTCAAAGCCTCGTCGTCCAGAGGGCCTGCATCGATCACGCGTGTTCTGCACAATGCGCGGTATAGACGCGGCGGATCGGGTGCCAGCTCACACACGTTCTCCAATGCTTCAGGCACATCGAGACCCTTCTTGCGCGTGAGAACGGGTTGCGTTGCCGTCGACAGGACGACCGTGGCGCCGTAATGTTCGACAAGCTCGGAAATAGCGGCGAGGCAAGGCCTTAGGAACCGCCGCGGCATCGTTTGTGCTTCATCGATCACGATGACAGATCGGGACAGGTTGTGCAGCTTTGCGCAGCGCCGCTTGCGGGCAGCGAAAAGGCTCTCGAAGAACTGCACGGCTGTGGTGACAACCACCGGTGCATCCCAGTTGCGCGTCACGCTACGGAGACGCTTCAGATCCTCGTCGTCCGTCACACCGTCCCAGTCAAAGCTGGAATGATGCTCTACGACCTGATCAGGACCGAGAACTCGGCTGAATACATCCGCCGTCTGCTCGACAATAGAGGTGTAGGGGATGACATGGATCACCCGTTCCAAATCGTTTGCCAATGCATGATCCAGCGCGAAACCTAATGACGTCAGAGTTTTCCCGCCCCCAGTAGGCACGGTCAGCGTGAAGAGACCCGTTTTCTGAGCCGCCGCCGCGCGCGCATGGACCAATATCTCTGATCGGAGCCTATTAACTAGGCCCGTCGCATTGGTAAACTTCTCTAAATAACGATCGAAAGCGTCTCGATGTGCCGGTGTCACACGAGCAGGTGTCCGATCTACGGACCCTCCCTCCTGAACAGTGTAGAAGGCTTCCGTCTCCAACTCATCCGCGTCTATCAGACATGAAAAAAGCATTCTGATCATAAACTGAACAGAAAAATGGGAAGGCATTCCACGCATGGGTCCAGATCGTACTAAAGGCTCGGGATTCGGCATCCAGTCCGGAGGCTCGAGCGCAGGAGTGTCCTTCAGCCGTCGCACTAAATCAGAAATATCTGGCAAGCCCGAATGATGTCCGGCGACACATGCGGCGAGAAGCGACCCCAAGCCTCCGTGACGATCTATCAGAAATTTTGCCCCCTCGGTGCTATGAGATTCCCCGTTGTGTGCACCCATCAGCTTCTCTTGAAATCGAGATTTCATTTTGCCCAGATCATGTGTCCAACCTAGAAGGCCAGCCGCTTGAGATCCCTCAAAGGGGAGAGCGAACGCCGAAGCACGTATCGCAACGGCCCTCGCGTGATCTTCTAGGGTTTCCCATTCGGAAACGGGGCGCCCTTGAACAGTATGTGCGTAAATCATCATGCTCTTTCGTAGATTTTCAGCGTAGTTCATTGATTATAGTGGACCTGTCCCGCTTTCGTGCCGCCCCAAGTGCTCGTTTAGGCCGCTTTGCGTTCGAAAGCGACGGGGCTTTTCCAAGCCAGTGCTGAATTTCGGCGGCGCGGATTATAGAAGCCGTTGATGTAATCGAATATGGCCATCTCTGCCTCGCGTCGTGTCTCCCAAGGATGTCGCCAGATCAGTTCTGCCTTTATGGTTTTGACGAAGGTTTCGACGGCAGCGTTATCATAGCAATTACCTTTTCCGCCCATGGATACCTTGAAGCCATGCTGGCGCAGAAGCTTCTGCTAATCATGCGCACGATATTGGCTCCCACGATCCGTGTGATGGATGCAGCCTTTAGGTGGCTCTCGGAACGCAATGGCCATCTTCAGCGCTCGGATCGCAAGATCACGTTTCATACGATTGCTGACCGCCCAGCCGATCACCCGCCGAGAATGCAGGTACAGGATCACAGCAAGATACAGCCAACCTTCGCACGTCCAGATATAGCTGATGTAAGTTGCCCATTCTTGATTTGGTTCGTTTGCAGTGAAGTTTCGATCCAGCAAGTTCGGAGCGATGTTGAACTTGTGATTGCTATCTGTCGTCGCCTTGTGCTTGCGCGGCCTGCCATAGCTGCCAAGGCTGAGGCGCGACTGTTCCTTGATGTGTGCTAGCGTCACCAGATCACTGCGTTGTCTACGGCTGGCCGGGCGACTACGGAAAGCCCGCAATCCGCGCGCGCTAACCTCCATGACATGACACAAGCGCTCTGTCGGAAACTGACCTCGGTGTTCTTCCACAAACCTGAACCTCACGGCTTTTGGCTCGCGAAGAACACCGTGGCTTTTTTTAAGATGTCCCGCTCCTCCTTGAGAATGCGGTTCTCACGCCGAAGCCGGTCATTCTCTCGGGCCAGGCTCAAATCCTCCTTCGAAACCACATCTGTGTCTCGATGCGCAGTGATCCATTTGTTCAACGTCGACATCCCGACACCCAGATCGTCAGCCACCTGCTTGCGCGTCATCCCACTTGTAAGCGCAATCCGCACCGAATCTTGCCGGAATTCGTCCGTCCGTTTCAGCCCCATAGTCAGTCTCCTTTGTTGCAGTAAATGCTATCAAAGGAGCGGCATCAAACCGCGACAGGTCCACAGTTCTTCGAGCGTTTCAGGGAGCTTGCCAAATGAGGTGTGCCCCAACCGATAATCTGCGCCACGTTTAAATCCCCGGCTTCACGAGACGGTTACGCAGGATGCCGATGCCTTCGACCTCCAACTCCACCACGTCGCCATCCGAGAGGAAGCGCATATGTTCCAGACCGCAGCCATTGCCCACCGTACCGGAACCCAGGAATTCACCCGGTTGTAACGTTTCTGAGGCGGAGACATGCTCGATCACGTCCTCGAATGACCAGTGCATGGTCGAAGTGGAGCCGCGCCCCCATTCCTCACCATTCACACGGGCGATCATAGTCTTGTTGTACGGATCGCCAAATTCATCGGCGGTGACGAGACAGGGGCCCATTGGGTTCGCCGTGTCGAAATCCTTGCCCTTAGCAGGGCCGAGTTGCCCCCCCATCTCCGCCGTCTGGGCGTCGCGGGCGGTAAAGTCGTTAAAGATCGTGTAGCCAAAAATATAGGGCCGCGCATCGGCCGCATTCACATCCTTGGCGGTCTTGCCAATGTAGACGCCGAACTCCAGCTCGAAATCCATGAACTTGGAATAGACGGGCCAAATCACGTCCTGCTCGTGACCGATGACGGAAAAGCGGTTGGCTTTGTAATAGATCGGCTGGTCATAGAAGGTTTGGGGCACGGCGAGGATACCCTTACGCTCCATATCTGCCTCGGCGGCGGTAGGATCGTCGAATTGTTGCGCCCGCAGTTTCCTCGCTTGCTGGAATGCCTGCTTCAGATGAGTCTCGAAGCACAGGCAATCGCGCATCTGGATCGGCGGCTGGATCGGCGCCAGCAACCGTACCGTGTCGCGTGCAACGATGTGGTCATTGCTGGCCGAGGCCTCCGCCTCACGCGCGCGGTCGAGAGCTTCGTCGCCCCCCTCTATCAAAGCCTGAACCGACGGGATTAGCCCACGGGTCGCATGGTCGAGGTCGACGATACGATCACCCTCACCGAGCAGTGCACCGGGCCGTGCAGCGCCGCCCAACCCTTCGAATGTTACGAGTTTCATGCGTTTTCTCCCTTTGGATTAGTGTTTTTCGCCCCGGTCTGCGCCCGGCTGCGGTGTTTCAGTCCCGCAGTCAGTATCGCGACGAGGTGTACGGCAGCGGTTTCATAGTCGTCAGCATTTGCGGCACCGTCTGACAGGCGGGCGATACGCCCGGCATCCATCATCACAACCATCATGGCCCCCAGCATGGTGTGATACGCCCAGTTGACCTCGGCCTTCGTCCAGTCGGGAAAGCACTCGGCGATAGCGTCGATCATCATGAGCGCGACCGGGTCGAACATATCCTTGAATATTCCACGTCCCTCGGAACTGGGGTCAGACATCTCATGCGCGAGGATGCGCCCGAATGCGCCGCTATTGCTATCATCGCGCAGGCCGAACATCGGTACGATCAGGGCTTTCACGACCAGCTCGACTCTTCTTTCCCAATCCGGCTCGGAACGGGCGAGCTGCAAGCCTACGACCCGTTGGTCATAAATTGCAGGTGCCCGATTCTCGAAAACGGCCCTGTATAGACCCTCCTTGGAACCAAAGTGATAATTGATGAGAGCCACAGGCACGGTGGCGGACTCAGCGATCTTTCGCGCCGTCGTACCGTCATAACCGAGCTTTCCGAACAAGGTTTCCCCCGCGCGTAAAATCCGCATCTTTGCCGGTTCGCCTTGTTTTTCAACTTTGGTTGGTTGGGCCACTGGTTCTTCTTTCCTCTAATTTGAACGCTATCATAAAAAACTTGAACGTTTGTTCAATGGCCTTTACTCCTTTTTTAGACGGCCACAGAGACGTCGCTTCTGGGAGGAAACAATGAAGACGATATTTGCAGTGCTGGCGACCAGCGCATTCGCCCTGACGATCGCGGCCCCGGTCGCAGCACAGGACAGCATCCGCATGACAATTGCGTCGGGCCATCCGGAGGTTTTCCTCTGGGTCAAACACATGCGCGAGACATTCATTCCAACAGTAGACGCCGCGCTGGCTGATGCCGGTGAGTTGGAGATCGTATGGACGCAAGCCTATGGCGGAACCCTCGTTCGTCTGGGTTCCGAAGCCGAAGCCATGCGCGCCGGAATCATCGATGTCGCCATGGCATCGGGAGTATTTGATCCGGCGTCCATGGGCATTCTCAACATCACCTATGCCATGCCGTTCGGACCAACCGATCCGCAGATGGTAAACACGGCCGTGGAATCTGCACTTGAGGATACACCCGGCCTGCTCAGCCAACTCGCGGACGAAACGGGCGTTGTTTATATCGGAGGTGGCGTGACTATCGACGGCTACAACATTGCCTCGACTTCGCCCATTCATACCCGCGAGGATATGGACGGGATGCGCATCGGGGGCGCGGGTCCCAATCTCGCATGGCTTCAAGGCACAGGCGCAGTTGGCGTGCAGGGAAGCTATGTCTCGTTCTACAACGATATCAGCACTGGCGTTTATGACGGAAATATCGGCTGGATGACGGCAAACGTTCCCGCCCGTCTTTATGAGGTGGCCCCGTATTGGAATCAGACCAATTTCGGCGCGATGTATATCGGCGGTCTTGGCGTGTCCGAGGATCGCTGGAACAGTTTCTCTGACAGCACACGCGCCGCGTTCGCGGCAGGCGCTGACGCATACACCGCTGCCTATTTCGAGGAGCAGTCCGCCCGCTATGACAGCGCTGAGGAAACGCTGATCGGCAATGGTGGTGAAATTGTGAAGATGGATTCCGCCGAGCGGCAGGCGTGGATCGACGAGTTGCCAAACCCCGTAACCGCATGGCGCGATGCAGCGGTCGCGCGAAATGAGCCGGTGGACGAGATGCTGGTCAAATATCGCGATAATCTCGCCGAGGCAGGGTTCACCTTCCCGCGCGATTACCTCGCTGAATGATCTTTCCCACCCGGCGGCATCGCGCCGCCGGGTCTGCAATCTCGGAGAGTTCCCATGTCGCCTAGCGATAAAAGCACGGACTGCGAAAGCGGTGGCGTTCTTGCACCAATAGTTGCCGGGCTGAACGCGCTCGGCTCGGTCTGGATCATCGGACTGATGCTGCTGATCTGCGCTGATATAAGTATGCGGACATTCTTTAACGCCCCTATTGCAGGGGTGGCGGAGATGATCGCATTTTCCATCGTCGGCATCGTCTTTCTGCAACTGGCTCATACGCTGCGCAGCGGGTCCTTGACCCGTTCGGACTTGCTGATCTCGTTGCTTGCACAAAACTATCCGCGCCTGCGTGGCATCGTGCTGGTCGTGTTCAATTTGATCGGAGCCGGGATGCTGGCAGTTGCGCTGTGGTATTTCCTACCGTCGTTCACCGAGGCGTGGAACAGGCCGGAACGGCACTTTATGGGCAATCCGGGTTTTTTTCAGATCCCGACATGGCCGCTCTACCTGCTGATGTTAATCGGTATGGCCGCGACAATCGCCCAATTTATCGCCTGCGCCTATAGCGCGTTAAAAGGTCATGACACATGAGTGGTATTGAAATCGCTTTTGGCTCCATCGGGTTGATGCTGGTGCTGATATATTCCGGCCTACATGTTGCCATTGCCCTGATCGTCATCAGTTTCTTAGGGGTTTGGCTGCTGCGTGAGAACTTCGATCTGGCCGCGAACATGATGGTCGTGTCGTTCAAGGATTCCATCACAGATCAACTTTTTGGCGTGGTGCCGTTATTCGTCCTTATGGGGCTGATCGTGTCGGTTTCTGGAATGGGCCGCGATACTTTCGATGTGGCGCAACAGACATTCCGCCGGATTCAGGGCGGGCTTGGCATTGCCACCGTAGCAGCCAATGCAATCTTTGCTGCGATCACTGGAATATCCATCGCGTCTGCTGCCGTTTTCACCAAAGTGGCAGTGCCGGAAATGCGCCGACGGGGTTATACTGCACAGTTTTCAGTCGGTGTCGTGGCGGGGTCGTCCGTGCTTGGCATGCTTATCCCACCCTCACTGTTGTTCATCCTCTATGGCATATTGACGGAGCAGTCCGTGGGTTCGCTGTTTATCGCGGGTATCCTGCCCGGCTTGTTGTTGGCCGTGACCTATGCAGTCGGCATCATGGCGATGAGCCGTTTCGCCCCCCGTTTTGTCGGCGGCAAACAGGCCGAGAGTGAGACCCAGCCCCTGATGAACTGGACAGAGATTTCTGCGAAACTATTACCCATCCTTGCGCTGGTGGCACTCGTCTTGGGTGGCATATATGGCGGTATCTTCACCCCAACGGAAGCAGGCGGAGCGGGCGCGGCGGGCGCGCTCCTCATAGCATTGGTCAAGCGCCGGCTAAGTTGGGCGGATTTCTGGCAGGTGCTGGTGCAAACCGGGCATACCACAGCGGCCATCTGCTTTCTGATTATCGGGGCAAGCCTGTACTCGCGGATGCTTGCCTTCACCGGGATGCCCAGCTGGCTTGGCAACACAGTGCTAAGCGCCGGATTGCCGGCGGAGGGGGTGGTTCTCGCCATGATCGTCGTGATGATCCTGCTAGGCACGATCCTCGACAGCGCCTCGATCCTGCTGCTGGTTCTCCCCATTGCTGTGCCGATACTGAACGGACTCGGCGTCGATCTGATCTGGCTGGGGGTGATCGCAATTCTTTCGGTCGAGATCGGACTTCTGACGCCACCCTTCGGCATTGCGGTCTATGTCATTAAATCGACGCTGGGCTCCGAGAGCGACGTGACCCTTGGACAAATCTTCGCCGGGGCGGCGCCCTTCGCGGTGATGATGCTGCTTGTCCTGGCCGCAATCTTCTTTTTCCCATCCATCGCCACCGTACTACTCTGAGGAGAAATTCAATGTTCAATTGGAAATACACCAAAGGCCTGCACGATTTGGGGAATGGCTGCTGGGGCTATCTAGTGCCCGATGGCTCTTGGGGCTGGTCCAATGCCGGACTTATCGCAGATGGCGATGCGACGCTGCTGGTCGATACGCTATTCGATTTGAAATGCACGGGCGACATGCTGCGCGAGATGCGCAATGCCGTACCTGCATCGGAAAAGATAGGCATTCTGGTCAACACCCATGCCGACGGCGATCACACCTTTGGCAACCAATTGGTAGAGGGCGCGCGGATCATCGGAACCGAAGGAACGGTCAGTGACTTTGCCCGTTTTGATCCCACAGTGCTGAATGCCGTAATGAAGGACCCGGCGCAATTCGGACGTGCGGGCGAGTTTATGGCCGAATGTTTCCGGCCATTCGACTTTTCCGGCATCCAGTTAACGCCTCCAACCGAGACTTTCAAAGAACGGATGAGCATCAAGGTTGGCGACAAGGTGGTTGAGTTGATCGAGGTCGGCCCTGCGCATTCGCTGGGCGATGCCCTGATCTACGTACCGCAAGACAAGGTCCTGTACACGGGCGACATCCTGTTTTCGGCCGGCACGCCGATTGCATGGTACGGCCCGGTCACAAGATGGATTAACGTCTGCAACATGATCCTCGACATGGACGTGGAGGTTATCGTTCCGGGTCACGGCCCCATTTCCACTAAACAAGACGTGCGACGCATGCGAGACTACCTGCTGGATATTTCCGAGAAGGCCCGTCCGCTCTACGAGCAGGGGGTCGATTTCCTTGATGCAGCCTACAAGATCGAGCTTGGGGACTATCGTGACTGGAACGACGCAGAGCGCGTGATCGTCACCATGCAAACCCTTTACGACGATTTTGAAAACGCGCCTGAACGACCCGCCCATGCTCCGATCCCGTACTACGAATTGATGAAGGATATGAGGCAGCACATGGGAAAACCTCCGGTTCACTGCGACTATTGCGGTCACCAGCACTGAGGGCAGTGCATGAAACTGTTTCATTCCCCCGGCGCCTGTTCCGTCGGCATCCGTACCGTGCACCTTGCCCGCTATCTGGAACGCTTGCCGCACGCGCCGTTGTGATCCGCGCTGTCATTTGAACCGGCGGCGATCTCCGCCCCGCTCTTTGAATTGGATTGGAATATTGGCGACGTATTCGATGGTGCGGAAATGTGTAACGGTTGTCATCAAGCGGCCTCCGAATGGGGCGCGGTCAGGGGGGCCCCAATTCCAAGACAGTAATTCGTCCAGCCGGTTGATCTTGTGGTCGAGGATGTCAACGAGATAGGCTTGCGGATCGACGTCGTCGAGCTTGGCGGTTTCGACGATAGTCATGGCGCGTGCGCGCGTTTCTGCACCACGTGACCTGCCACGGGATTTTTCCTCCACCGTCGATTAGAGTCCGATCCAACCTGAGGACGGACAATGAAGCGAACGAGATTCACGAACGAACAGATCATCCACTGCCCGGCAGACAATTGCGAAGCAATCTGCCGAGAGGGGGCATTCTGACCGAGCACGAGGCCGGCGCGAAGTGCGCTGACCTATGTCGCAAGCACGGCATGTCGAAAGGCACCTTCTACAACTGGAAAGCCAAGTTTGGTGGCATGACGGTGTCAGAGGCGAAGCGGCTGAAGACGCTTGAGGACGAGAACGCGAAGCTGAAGAAGCTGCTGGCCGAGCAGATGTTGGACTTGGCGGCGATGAAGGAATTGGTTTCAAAAAAGTGGTGACGCCTGCCCTAAAGCGCGAGGCTGTCGCGCACCTGAAGGCCCAGTTCGGGCTCTCGTAACGGCGGGCGTGCCAGATTGCTGGGGCGGATCGGAAGATGGTCCGCTATCAGGCGCAGCGTGCTCCGGACACGGAACTGCGTGGGGCCGACTGCGGGATTTGGCGAATGAACGTCGCCGGTTTGGCTACCGGCGGCTCTTCGTGCTGCTGCGACGTGATGGCGAACCTTCAGGCATCAACCGGATCTATAGGCTCTATCGCGAGGAAGGGCTGACGGTGCGCAAGCGGAAGTCGCGTCGCAAGGCCGTTGGAACGCGAGCACCAATCCTGGTCGAGGCGCGGCCCAATGCACGCTGGTCTCTGGATTTCGCCCAGGACCAGTTCGCCAACGGCCAGCGCTTCCGCGTGCTCAATGTTGTAGACGACGTCACCCGTGAATGCCTGGCCGCGATCCCGGACACCTCGATCTCGGGGCGACGTATCGCGCATGAACTGACGACCCTGATCGAGCGCCGCGGAAAGCCCGGCATGATTGTCAGCGATAACGGGACGGAACTGACCAGTAACGCGATCCTGCGGTGGTGTTCCGATCACAAGATCGAATGGCATTACATCGCGTCCCACTGCCTGGCAGGGTCATGCAAAGCATGATCCCGAGAGGGGGAAAGCCAATGCAGAACGGCTTCGTGGAGAGCTTCAACGGTCGGATGCGGGACGAGCTGCTCAACGAGACCATGTTCCGCAATCTCGCCCATGCGCGGGAGTGTCATGAACTCTGTGTATCTGGACCGGCCCATGCGGTTTTCAGATACGGTCACGCATTGAAGCGCTCCTCGAACATGTTAGCGAACTGGTTGCGGGCGGCAAACCATTCTCGGACATTTCTACCGTCCTTTTCAAAATTGCGGATGGCCAGATAGATGAGCTTTGTTGCCGCATCGTCCGTCTGGAACGAGCCCCGTGTCTTGATGGATTTGCGGATCACACGGTTCAGGCTTTCAATGGCATTGGTCGTGTAGATGATCTTTCGGATCGCTGGATCAAAGGCGAAGAACGGGATCACTTCTTGCCATGCTCGCCGCCAGGCCGGGGCGATAGACGCATATTTCCCAGCCCATTTTTCCTCGAATGCGTCGAGCTGAGTAGCGGCCTGATCGGCGGTCGCGGCCCCGTAAATCGCGCGCAAATCAACGGCGACGGCCTTGCGATCTTTCCAGGCGCAGAAGTTGAGGGAGTGACGCACCAGATGCACGATGCAGGTCTGGACAGCGGCTTGCGGGAAGGCCGCCGTGATTGCCCGTTTTCCATTCCGCGATGTCGACGTCTTCGCGCGCGAACGACAGTGTCGCGCAGCAATACCTGTGCCGCGTCGTGAGGGCCTCAATACAGCTGTGCACAAGATCGGGATCGCCGTACAGCACTTCAGGCGTGGGATCGCGCACGACCTCCTCACACTGTCCCGCCACGGACTTTTCGACCGTCGGCGCGAGGAGATAGTTCACCACCGACGCCGCAGGTCCAGCGGTATAAGGCGACCACAGAACGATCATTCCGAGCCCTCCACCACGGACTCGCGACGTACCCGCACTACCGTCTGAACGGCACCGTCGAGCTGCCGCCCGATCTGATCGAGCCTGTCGAGAAGACGCAGACTATCGATGGCTTCGCCAGATTCCGTCACGCCGATTGCGAGAGAAGCAAGCGCCTTCGCCGCAACTCAATGCGCGGCGATCAGGTCGAAGAGCGCAGGATCTGGAGCTGTCACGGCACCACGAGCCAGCGTCCGCACCGCAACGTAGCGCGAACAGGAGACCCCCTCTCGGTCCGCATTCCGACGGACCCGGTCCCATTCATCATCCGTAAACGCCACCTTCCGCTGGCGGGTCGGCCCATTCTTTCCCGTGGGTCTGCGCAAATCGGTTTTCCCTCATCTAGGCCCAGTCGAGGATTCTCGGCGAGCGACGAACGGATTTTCGTTCATCATCGAGTTCCAATGTTCGGGACGTTCGCCGTCAGGCAAAGACCGGGGAGGAAGGAAAGTGTGGATAACATCGACACTCAAGGCGCGAGGATTGCCGGACAAAAGCCGAAAATCCCAATGATGCTTAACGCAAATGTACGACCGGCGCTCTGAAAAGAAAACTTGCGTGAAAGCTGACTTTTCTTTGAGAACCAATCCCGAACAGGCCGACACAGCAATTTGGGAAATAGTTTTTCATCACAAAAGCGCGGCTTCAGGCAAAACAATCACTTCCGGCAATCGGCGTTTCGAATGGTTATGACCAAGGGATTTGTCTACCGCACGATGCCGAAATCCGGTTCGGAGAGGTCGATCAGACCACGTCGCAAGATCGTCTCGACCACGTCGGGTGACGTTTGATCGGGATAGCCCAAAGACACGTTGCGCACCCATGTTGATCCAACCTGTATCTCGGCCGGATGGTGCGTGTGCCCGTAGAGCCATGCCGCTGGCCGATGGCTCCGGATGATCCCGGTTAGGTCCGAGGCGTAAGCCGCATCCAGCGGCACAGGATTCCCCGCTATCAAATCAGGATGCGGGCAGTGATGCGTTACCACAATGGTTGGACCGGAATGCGGCTCGGCCAAACGCGCCTGTAGCCACTTTCGATGAACCGCATGTATCGCAGCCGTATCGCCAAGATGAATCCGTCTATACCTCCCGCCCGCGTGGCGAATGTAGCGATAATCGTTCATCTGATTTTGCGCCGTCGATCGTGCTTCGATATCGTCTCCACGCAATGCGAAGTCCGTCCAGAGCGTGCAGCACAGGAACCTCGCGCTGCCGATTTCGATCACTGACTGTTGGGCGAACTGCACACCCTCGTCGGAGGCAATCTGCGCGAGCCGATCATCTCCATCCAGATGAAAATCGTAATAGTCGTGGTTGCCCGGAAACACATGGATCAGATCCGGCGCGATATATTGAGACAAATGTCGGAGCGCCGTCTTCCACCTGACCTTCGGCTTGTTGGAGAGATCCCCCGCAACGATCACCGCATTGAGCTGCGTCCAATCCGCTGCTGGTAAAGCGGCAAACAGATCGCGCCCTGCGGCCTCCCACATGTCGAAATGGATGTCAGCAAGAACCAGAATTTTCATAAATCCAACATCGCGATGATCCCGGGCAGGTCAACAGAACAAAAGCTTTGGCGTCCTACGCAGACCTCGGCAAGTCGGATCCAGCCCATGGCCACCGATGGCGATCGCGGCGAGGACGAAGCCGCACCATCGAGGTCCTGCGCGTCGGCGCCATGAACCACCGTGCCGGCCATCAAGCCGAACGGGTCCACGACGATGTGGCACCTTAGCATTTTGAGCCGCTTCCCGGCATCACAGACGCGCACGCCGCCCGCATCGGAGGTTCGAACGCTTTCGGTTCAACTCATTGCGAGACAGGTTCTCATTGATCACCGCAAGCGTCCCATCTAATGACATGTAAGGGTCTGAACCTCCTGATATCGGAACGGTCGATAGCTCGTTCAGAACCAAATCGGAATGCGGTCGATCGCTTCGGCCAATGAGCGTAGGGGGGCTGCCTTTGCATAGCGTCGATCGGTCTCACCCGATGGCGTATGCCCCACGAGCTGAGTAACGATCAGCTTGGAAACATCTTTCTGGTGCCGCAGGTGGGTAATGACCGTGTGGCGGAATGAATGAAATGTCTTTCGGTCGCCTGCATCTCCCAGGGCACAGGTTTTAGCCTCGGTCCATTTTTTGTAAAGATTGCCACCAAAACTCTCGGCTTCTGAGGTCGGTCGCAGTTCGGGGAAGAGATCTACCTGCCCTGCGAGGCGCATCTCGCGGACATATTCGAGGAAACCTTGCTCGATAAGGCGCCGGTGGATCGGGACTTTTCGATTTGATGCGGCATTTTTCAGACCTCTGTTCACATTCGGGCAGATCGTGATGTGCGGGATCTCATCAGTATCCATGATATCTGTCAGTCGCAGTCCCATGAGCTCTTCGCGGCGCGCTCCGGTATAGGCAGCGATGAGCGGACCCCAGTAGAGGCCATCGCGAATAATTTCGCGGCTCGGCTCGTGCCGCCGGCTTGGGCTCTTGCAACCCGCCCAGACCGAATGCGCGGCCAAAGCACTAAGATCATCGAGAGTAAAAGCGAGGCGGACAGAGCGTGCAACCCGTTCGTCTTTCTCACGCAGATCGCTTAGGAGAAGCTCTTCCGCTGGGCGCATTCCTCCCCGCCGACCGAACTTCAGTAGCCTGTTGATATGCCCGATATTGCGATTGACCGTTGGAGGCGCGAGGCCAATTTCTTCGTCCGGCAGCTCTTCACCACGCTCGATCAGATCACGCACGGATCTTGCCCTATCCGAGGCGTTTCTTCCGTAGACTTTCGGCAGGCGGGCAAGAGCATCCACATAATACGCGCAGTCGGCTTGCGTGAGCGTTTGCAGCCGCTTGTCCCCAACGATTTCAATAAACTGGATGAGGACTGCGCAAACCTGTCGACGGTTCTTTCCAATCGTCTTCTCTGCTGCGGCCGTCTTCCCCACGGCATAGTCTCTCTCGAGAAGCCCTTCGAGCAATGTCGATAGACGGTCCCGGTCTTTCACAGAATTTTGATCCAGGACGTCATCGTGAGCGACCATCCGGCTATCGCCAGTTGATTCAACGACTTCAGATCCTTGTCGAAATGACGGAGCGATCGCAGGATCGGTGGGGGGACGATAGCACCCTCCTGCGCTCGCGGTCGCCGCAATCGCAAATGCATTGCCAGACTGTACTGCAGGCACGACCGTCAAACCATGCATCGGCGCGGTCGCTTTGATCCGATCCATCATGGCAAGTGCCTCTGCCTGCCCCGACAAATGGAGGCACTGCATCATCTGTTGCTCTCGCGCATTTCGCGGACCACGACCTATGGTTCGCGCAGCCGATTGCGCGACAGTCTCCCGCGCTTCGGGGGCCGAAATCCAGCCTTTCAAGGTTTCGAGTTCCGTGGAAATCCGCCCGAGGTCTTCGGGCCTCAAGCCTTCCAGTGACAATCGCTCTGCATCCTCTGGCAGCAGGATCGCCGCTGTTCCACGCGCCGCAACCAATTCGAAAGCAGCCCTCTTGATCCTCTCATCTGCCACCCGCTCGAGCCATTCCTCCGGACCCTGATTCAACGGCTCCTCGTATCGCAATGCCTCGAGGCGCACGATTTCAGCCGCCACGATCGCGGCGAGATAGCGTTGCGCTTCGGTATGAGACAGGCGTCCATTCATCATTTCCCGGAGATACGCGTCGGATTTCCATGTCAAAAGGGGCGCCACCAAACGACATGTGGATAACCTGCGAGTCCGCAGGCTGACCTGCACGAACCGGACGCTGCTACGGGTATCGCTCGCTGGAATACGACGTCGCCAGACATAGACCGCACCGCGGCGATGGACGTGGGTCGGCAATCTCATTCTCTAGACTCCTGATGGAGCCGAAAGGATCGTGTCGCTTAGAACTGAAAGCGGGAGTATCGCACAACTGAATCACACCCATGTATCGCAGTGGGAAGATGTGAGATGGCGAAAACCCCTTTTTCTTAAGCATCGCAATGACTTGGAAAGCACCTGGCTGGGGTGGTAGGATTCGAACCTACGATACACGGTACCAAAAACCGATGCCTTACCGCTTGGCTACACCCCAACAGGTCAGGGGGTTATTAGTGGTGGCGGAACGGGGCTGCAAGTGGAAAATGCCCTCAGAAAGGTGCGATCGGGCTTGAGGGTCGTATCTGCGGACAGGGAGCCTACGACATGCAGGAATTTACCTTCTCAACGACAGGACGGATCGTCTTTGCCGCGGGAGCGTCGGATCGGCTGGGTGCGCTTGCAGCAGAATTGGGCGTGCAGCATGTGGGCCTGGTGACAGACCGCACTGTGAGGGAGCTGAACCTCACGAAATTCGCTGAAAAATCAATGCACTCTGCCGGGTTGAAGGTGAGCGTCTATGACGGGACCAGTCCTGATCCGACCGAGGATATGCTGGAGGATGCGTTAAAGCAGCTTGCCGGTTGCGACGGAATCGTGTCGATCGGTGGGGGGTCTTCGCTCGACATCGCGAAGCTGGTCGCCGTGCGATTGTGCAGTTCTCAGCCTTTGGCGCAGATGTACGGCGTGGGAAATGTCACCGGCGCGCGGTTGCCGTTGATTCTTGTGCCGACGACGGCGGGCACGGGATCGGAGGTTACGCCGATTTCGATCCTGACGACGCGCACGCAGGAAAAAATGGGCGTGGTCAGTGAGGTTCTGCTGCCGGACATTGCGCTGCTCGATCCTGATCTGACCCTTGGGCTGCCCCGCTCGGTGACTGCGGCGACGGGCGTGGACGCGATGGTTCATGCGATCGAGGCCTATACCTCGAAATTGAAAAAGAACCCTGTTTCGGACGCTCTCGCGCGGGAGGCTTTGCGGCTGCTGGGGGGCAATATCAAGCGCGTGTGCAGCCATCCCGATGATGCGGAGGCGCGCGGTGCCATGCTTTTGGGCTCCTGCCTCGCCGGGCAGGCATTTGCCAACGCGCCGGTGGCGGCGGTCCATGCACTGGCCTATCCGCTGGGCGGTCAGTTTCATGTGCCGCACGGGTTGTCCAACTGCCTCGTCCTGCCGGAGGTGCTGGCGTTCAACGCCCTCCAAGCCTCAGAGCTATATGATGAATTGGCGCGGATCCTCTTCGAGGACGGGGTTACGCTGGCCGACGGATTTCGTGCGCTCGCACCGGAAATAGGTCTGGTCACGACCCTGCGCGATGTCGGTGTCGGGGAACATCATCTGGAAGGTCTGGCCCGTGACGCCATGAAGCAAACGCGCCTTCTGGTGAACAACCCGCGTGAAGTGACCTATGCGGACGCGCTCGAAATCTATCGCGCGGTTTTCTAGCGGTTCGGGGTGCCGCGAGGCGACTGCCCTGCACATGATTAACCGTATCGCAGGGTTTCCAGGCCAAGGTGAAGCGGTACGGGGCCTCCCTGCCCGTGCAAATTTGGAAGGGGCGCGATATGCCCCTTCCGATATTTCGCCTAGCCGCTCCCGACGGAGCTAGAATTCCTCGACATAGACCACGCCCTGCGCCGATTTGATCGCCGCCTTGATCTGCGGCGTGACGCGGTATTCGTCTTTGAGCCTGATCTCCACGTCGCCCGGCAAATCCGGGTGTTGCAGGATCAGGTTGACCGGCCCCCTGCCCCGGCGTGGGCCCGTGGCGCTGTCGGCCAGACGCGCGGCGACGGAGCCGAGGGCGTCCTGATCGTTGAGATAGATCTTCAGACCGGCGGTTCCGGCCTCCGCCACGATATCCTCGGCTGAGGTGACACCACGCGCGAGCAGTTTCAGGCTGTCCCCCTCCATCGTGGCCTCGACGCTCATCACGATGTTCTGGCCCACGTCGAACAGATCGCCTGCCTGTTCCAGCGTGTCACCGAACACGGTCACCTCATACAGGCCCGTCGGGTCCGAACAGGAGACGAAGGCGAAGCGGTTGCCCCGCGCCGATTTGCGCACCTGCTTGGCCGAAACGGTGCCCGCCAGTTTCGCAGCAACGGGCCCGCCCTTCGCCTTGGCCGTGATGTCCGCCAAAGTCATCACACGCTTGCGCCGCAGGGGCGGCATATAATCGTCGAGGGGGTGGCCTGACAGGTAGAAGCCGATGGCCTGATGCTCCTGCGCCAGGCGTTCCGTCGGCAGCCAATCCTCGGGCATGGGCAGGCGCGGCGCGGGCAAATCCTCACCCGCGTCACCGAACAGACCACCCTGACTGGAGTTCTTTTCCTCATGCGTGGCGGCGGAGTAAGCCACCAGCTTGTCCAGACTGGCGAAAACCTTGTGCCGGTTCGCGTCCAGCAGGTCGAACGCGCCCGCACGGGCCAGCATTTCCAGCGGGCGCTTGCCCACCCGTTTCAGATCGACCCGGCGGGCGAAGTCGAACAGGTCGAGGAAGGGCTTGTCCGCGCCGTCCGACCGCCGCGCATCCGTTATCAGGCGCATCGCCTCGACCCCGACGTTTTTCAGACCGCCCAGGGCGTAGACGACCTGCCCGTCCTTGACCGTGAACGTCGCCTCGGCGCGGTTGACGCAAGGCGGGATCAGACCGATTTTCAGGCGGTCGATCTCCTGCTTGTAGATGCTGAGCTTGTCGGTCAGGTGGATGTCGCAATTCATCACGCCGGCCATGAATTCGACCGGGTGGTTCGCCTTGAGCCATGCCGTCTGATAGCTGACCACGGCATAGGCGGCGGCGTGGGATTTGTTGAAGCCGTAATTGGCGAACTTGTCCAGCAGATCCCAGACCTCCTGCGCCTTGGCCTGATCCACGTTGTTTTCGGCAGCACCGGCCAGGAATTTCGGGCGCTCGGCGTCCATTGCCTCCTGAATCTTCTTGCCCATCGCGCGGCGCAGCATATCGGCACCGCCCAGCGTATAGCCGGCCATGTCCTGCGCGATCTGCATCACCTGCTCCTGATAGACGATGATGCCCTGCGTCTCATCCAGGATATGATCGACGGTGGGGTGCAGCAGGGCGCGCTCCTTGCGCCCGTTCTTCACGTCGCAGAAGGTCGGGATATTCTCCATCGGGCCAGGACGGTAGAGGGCGACCAGCGCGATGATATCCTCGATGCAGGTGGGCTTCATCTGGCGCAGGGCGTCGCGCATGCCTGAGCTTTCCACCTGAAACACCGCCACCGTCTGAGCCGAGGCGTAGAGTTCGTAGCTGAGCGGATCGTCGATCGGGATGGCGGAGATGTCGTAGGGATTGATTTCGAGCGCCGCGCGCCGGGCCTTGCTGGCGTTGTCGTCGCCCTCGGGCGGGTCCATCAACGGGGTGCCCTGCCCCTTGAGCAGGTCGAGCGCGTTCTGGATCACCGTCAAGGTCTTCAGGCCGAGGAAGTCGAATTTCACCAGCCCCGCCTGTTCGACCCATTTCATGTTGAACTGCGTGGCTGGCATGTCGGAGCGAGGGTCCTTGAACAGCGGCACCAGCCGGTCCAGCGGACGGTCCCCGATCACTACGCCCGCCGCGTGGGTCGAGGCGTTGCGCAACAGCCCCTCCAGCGCCGAACCGATGGTCAGCAGGCGGTTGACGACCTCCTCCTGCCTGGCCTCTTCCTTCAGCCGCGGCTCATCCACCAGCGCCTGCTGGATCGAGACGGGCTTGACCCCCTCGACCGGGATCAGCTTGGACAGTCGATCCACTTGCATGTAGGGCATTTGCAAGACACGGCCCACGTCGCGCACGGCCGCCTTGGACAGCAACGCGCCAAAGGTGATGATCTGCCCGACCTTGTCGCGCCCGTATTTCTGCTGGACGTAGCGGATGACCTCCTCACGCCGGTCCATGCAGAAATCGATGTCGAAATCGGGCATGGACACCCGTTCGGGGTTCAGGAACCGCTCGAACAGCAGGGAATAGCGCAGGGGATCCAGATCGGTGATGGTCAGGGCGTAGGCGACCAAACTGCCCGCGCCCGAGCCCCGGCCCGGACCGACGGGAATGTCGTGATCCTTGGCCCATTTTATGAAGTCCGCAACGATCAGGAAGTAGCCGGGAAAGCCCATCCCCTCGATAATCTCCAACTCGAAATCGAGACGTTTCTGGTATTCCTCCACCGGGACCGCGTGGGGAATCACGGCGAGGCGGTTTTGTAGGCCCTCGTTCGCCTGACGGCGCAGTTCGTCCACCTCGTCATCGGCGAATTTCGGCAGAATCGGATCGCGTGTCGTCACACGGAAGGCACAGCGGTGGGCGATCTCGACGGTGTTTTCCAGCGCCTCGGGCAGATCCGCGAACAGGGCGGCCATCTCGTCCGCGCTCTTGAAATAATGTTCCTCGGTCAGACGGCGGCGCGGCTCCGCCTGATCGACATAGTTGCCATCGGCGATACAGATCAGGGCGTCGTGCGCCTCGTACATCTCTCTGACAGGGAAGTGCACGTCGTTGGTGGCGACCAGCGGCAGGTTCTTGGCGTAGGCGAGTTGCACCAGACCGGGCTCGCTGGCTGATTCCTCCTGCGTCCGGGTCGCGTCTCCGACGGGGTGGCGTTGCAGTTCGATGTACAGCCGGTCGGGGAACATGTCGGCCAGTTGATCGGCAAGCGTCGCGGCGCTGGGTGCGTGACCGTCGCGGATCAGTTGCCCCAGTGGGCCCAGTGCACCGCCGGTCAGGCAGATCAGTCCGTCCGAATGTCGGGCCAACTCCTCCAGCGTCAGGTGCGGCAGCAGATCGCCACTGTCCAGATAGGCGCATGAATTGAGCTGCATCAGGTTTTCCCAGCCCGTGTCGTTCTGCGCCAGCAATACGATCGAGCGAGGCTCCACCGGCTTTTCACCCGGTCGGGGCGGGCCGGCATAGGCCAGCGGAAACTGCGTGCCGATGATCGGATGCAGGCCGGCCTTTGCCGCGACCTCGGAAAACTCCAGCGCGGCGAAATTGTTACAGGTATCGGTGACGGCCAGCGCGGGCATACCTGCGGCCTTGGCCATCTCGGGCAGTTTCTTGACCTGCAACGCACCTTCAAGCAGCGAATAGGCCGAGTGGACGCGCAGGTGGATGAATCGGGGGGATGTGGTCATCCTTCGACCTTATCGTGTGCCGTGCCCGTGAACCAGCGGCCCCGTGGGATGCCTGCGGAAATTATGCCGGGCTTTACCCCGCCGGTCCCCGGGCGTTAGGTATCGTTGGGAACCAAATGAAAGGGCGTTTGCCGGGTGAATGCACTGTTCGTGAAGATTTTTGCCGAGCGAAATTGCGGCGCTGCAGAACTGGGGCGTGATATCCGCAAGGCATGGCACGTCACCGAAATGCGCGGCGCACCCGAACTGGACCGCGCGAGCCTTCGCTCCATCCTCAAATCCGTCCCCCCGCGGGAGCGGGCCGCGCTGCACAACCACATGCTGGATACCGAGCATGACCGGATCCTGTATTCCGATTTCGGATGGAGCGCTACGGCCCCCTCGCCGGACATCATCCAATCGGCGGCCCATGCAGCGGACACATTGTTCGTGGGTGTGACGATGCATCCCGCCGCCTTCGCCGCCGCGTTGAACGCCAGGCCGCGCACACCGGGTGCCGCGACCAGGCAAATGCCCCTGCCCGACTGGTTGGCTCAGCCCTTTCCGATCCACCGGCGGGACGGGTTGGGCGATGAGGAACCGCGCCTGCCCCTGGCATTGTGGACGGCCAAGGCACGCGCGCTGCTGAAGCTCGCCGATACGGATCGTGAGGTGCTGCTGTTGCAGGCCGCCAATCTGCGAGAGACTGCCGAGGCCGCCCTGACCCCCCACATGATGCGCAAGGAGGACACGAAGCCCGGCTTTGCCAGGATCGAGGTGCCGAACTGGGAGCCCGCCCTGCGCCGTCTGCCGGGGCGTGATCTGCGCGAATTCCGCCTGCAACTCGACGATGGCATCATGCGGGCGCTGGGCTACGATCCTCTTTGACGGCCATTAGCGGGGTGCGGATGCTGGCAGTCCTGTCGTGGGCGGCTTGCGGCCCCCGTGATTTTACCGTTTGATAAAAACCGTTGAAGGCAGCTTCGACGGTTAGAGGAAAGCTTTGCTATGATCCGGTTCATGCTCAACGGAGAGATCGTCACGGTCGAGGGGGCCGCGCCCACGGTCACCCTACTCGATTGGCTGCGCGAAACGCGGGGCCTGACCGGCACCAAGGAAGGCTGCAACGAAGGCGATTGCGGCGCCTGTACCGTCACGGTCAGCACGCTGGACGACACGGGCGTGACGCATCAGGCCCTGAACGCGTGCATCCTGTTCCTGCCGCAACTGGCCGGAAAGGCCGTGCGAACGGTTGAGGGAATCGCCGCACCTGACGGTGAATTGCACCCGGTTCAAGACGCCATGGTCGCGGAGCACGGATCGCAATGCGGGTTCTGCACCCCCGGTTTCGTGATGTCGATGTACACCGCACACCGAACCGGGCGGGTCGATCACGACGATGTTCTGGCCGGAAATCTATGCCGCTGCACCGGATATGCCCCGATTGTTCGCGCGGCCCAGCGCGCGGCCTCCCGCCCCGTTCCGGCATGGGAGATCGACGAACGCGCCACGCTGGATGCGCTGGCGCAATCGGGGGACATGAGCGGCGAGGGCGTGTATCTGCCGGGCTCCACCGCGTCACTGGCCGCGATCTATGCCGCGCACCCCAACGCCACAATCGTGGCCGGTGCCACCGATGTAGGCCTGTGGGTGACGAAACAGTTCCGCCCGGTCGGTCCGGTGATCTTCACCCACCGCGCCGGCGATCTGGCCCGTATCGAACGTGTGCAGGGTGGTCTGCGCATCGGGGCGGGCGTCACGCTCAGCAGGCTGCGTGGCGCGATGGCCGACAGGCATCCCGACTTTGCAGAGCTGATCCGCCGCTATGGCTCGGTTCAGGTGCGCAATGCCGCGACGATCGGTGGCAACATCGCCAATGGCTCCCCCATCGGGGACGGTCCGCCCGCGCTGATCGCGCTGGGGGCAGAACTGACGCTGCGCCACGGTGAGGATCGCAGGCGGATGCCGCTCGAAGACTTCTTCCTCGACTACGGCAAGCAGGACCGGATGCCCGGCGAATTCGTCGAGAGTATATTCGTACCCGATCAGGAGGATACGCTGGCGTGCTACAAGCTGAGCAAACGGTTCGATCAGGATATTTCCGCAGTATGCGGTTGTTTTGCGCTGCGCATGGATGGGGATGTCGTGGCCGGGGCGCGCATCGCCTTCGGCGGCATGGCAGGCACGCCAAAGCGGGCACATGCGGCGGAGGCTGCCCTGACAGGACAGATGCTGAGCGCGCAGGCGGTGCGGGATGCACAGGACGCATTGACCCAAGATTTCCAACCCCTCAGCGACATGCGGGCCAGCGCGGCCTACAGGATGCAGGCGGCACGCAACATGATCCGGCGCTATTGGCTGGAGCGGGTGGAGGGGGTGCCGACGCGCCTCGTCGGTCCGAAATCCGAAACGGGGGTCGCGTGATGGCTAGCGTTCACCAGCCCAAACCGCACGATTCAGGACCCCTGCACGTCACCGGGGCCGCGCGGTATACCGATGACATTCCCGCGCCTGCCGGAACGCTGCATCTGGCCTTTGGCCTTGCGACGGTCGCTCATGGGGTGGTCACGTCGCTCGATCTGGCGCCGGTTCGCGCGATGCCGGGCGTGCGGCTGGTTCTGGGGCCGGATGATTTCGCGCGGATGCCCGATGTCTCTCCCTCGCCCGCACCGGAACCGCTGCTGTGCACGGGCGAGGTACAGTTCCACGGCCAGCCCCTGTTCGTCGTTGCTGCGGACACGCATTTGCAGGCCCGCCACGCCGCCCGCGCGGCCAAGGTCACGTTCGAGGAGCGGGAGCCGATCCTGACGATAGATCAGGCCCTTGCGGCCGGGCGTCTGCTGGAGGACCCGCTGGAGTGGGAGAAAGGCAGCCCCGACGACGCACTGGGCACCGCCCCGCACCGCGCGCAGGGTCGGATCGAGGTCGGCGGTCAGGAACATTTCTATCTGGAGGGTCAGGCCGCCATGGCGGTTCCCGGCGACGGGCATGAGATGCTCGTCCATGCCTCCACCCAGCATCCGAGCGAGATCCAGCACAAAGTCGCACAGGCGCTGGACGTCCCCTTCGCCGAGGTGACGGTACAGGTGCGCCGGATGGGCGGCGGCTTCGGTGGCAAGGAATCGCAGGGCAACGCACTGGCCGTCGCCTGCGCCCTGGTTGCGCAGCGGACCGGGCGCGCGGTCAAGATGCGCTATGACCGCGACGACGACATGACCATCACCGGCAAACGGCACGAGATCCGCATCGACTACGACGTCGGGTTCGACGACACGGGCCGGATCGCGGCTGTCATCTTTGATCAATATGTGCGCTGCGGCTGGTCTGCCGACCTCAGCCTGCCGGTCGCCGACCGCGCGATGTTGCACGCGGACAACGCCTATGACCTGCCCGCCGCGCGCATCAGATCGACCCGGCTGCTGACGCATACCTGCTCCAATACGGCATTTCGCGGCTTCGGCGGGCCGCAGGGCATGGTGGGGATCGAGCGGGTGATCGAGCATATCGCCGCCCATCTGGACCGCGACCCGCTGGAGGTGCGCCGCGCGAATTTCTATGCGCCGGGCAATCCCGGGCAGACCACCCCCTACGGAATGCAGGTCGAGGATAACGTGATTCACGGCATCGTCGATCAGTTGACCGAAACCAGCGACTATTCCGCCCGCCGCGCGCAGATCGCCGAGTTCAACGCGACCAGCCCGGTCATCAAGCGCGGCATCGCGCTGACTCCGGTGAAGTTCGGCATTTCGTTCACGCTGACGCAGCTCAATCAGGCGGGCGCGTTGGTCAATGTCTATACCGACGGCTCGATCCGGTTGAATCATGGCGGCACCGAGATGGGTCAGGGCCTGTTCACCAAGGTCGCTGCCGTTGCCGCCGATGCGTTCGGCGTGGATGCCACGCATGTGAAGATCACGGCGACGGACACCGCGAAGGTGCCCAATACCTCCGCCACCGCAGCGTCCAGCGGTTCGGATATGAACGGCATGGCGGTCAAGGCGGCCTGCGAAACGGTACGGGATCGCATGGCGCAACACCTGTGCACGGCCAAGGTGCTGTGGCACGACCGCGATGAGGAAGGCAAAGGCATCATCGACCGGGATGGGCATCCGGTGATCCGCGAACACGCCTTCGACTGCGCACCTGACGATCTGGTCTTTGCCGGTGATTTGGTTAGCGACGGCACCCATTCGATCCCGTTCTGGGCGGCGGTTCAGGCCTGCTACGTCGCGCGCATATCGCTCAGCTCGACCGGCTATTACGCCACGCCGAAGCTGGCCTGGGACCGCACGCAGCGCAGCGGGCCCCGGCGGCCGTTCTACTACTTCGCCTATGGTGCGGCGGTGACGGAGGTGGCGCTGGACACCCTGACCGGGGAAAACCGCATCCTGCGCACGGATATCCTGCACGATTGCGGCAAGTCGCTGAACCCCGCGCTGGACATCGGCCAAATCGAGGGCGGCTACGTGCAGGGCGCGGGATGGCTGACGACGGAGGAACTGGTCTGGACCCCGCCGGGCCCCGCGACCATGGGCGGCAGGCTGGCCACTCATGCGCCCTCAACCTACAAGATTCCGGGCTGCGCGGATCGACCACGGGTCTTCAACGTCGCCCTCTACGAAAACGAAAACGTCGAGGCTACGATTCACCGGTCCAAGGCGGTGGGCGAACCGCCTTTGATGTTGGGTATCTCGGCGTTGATGGCCTTGCAAGACGCGGTTCGGGCCGCAGGCTCGGACGTGCTGCTCGACGCGCCAGCCACAGCCGAACGCCTGCTGAACGCAATAGAGACGCCACGCGGGTCAGGCTGGTGACGTCGGGCGCGCATACCGGGCGGATTGCGAGGGCGGCCTCATGAGCGGGTTCGACATTGAGGCGCTGCGCAGGGCCTGCGCCGGCGGACCCGTGGTGCGGGTGCTGGTCGCCCGGCATCGCGGATCGGTCCCGCGAGAAGCGGGCACCGCCATGCTTGTCACACCGACGGGTCAGCACGGCACCATCGGCGGCGGCACATTGGAATTCGAGGCGGTGGCGCAAGCGCGCCGCATGTTGAAGGGAAGGCGCGCGACCACCCTGCGCGCCGTGCCGCTAGGCCCCGCGCTGGGGCAGTGTTGCGGCGGTCACGTCGATCTGGTTTTTGAACGGTTCACCCCCGATACCTTGCCCGCCGAACCCTCAGGCGCGGTGTTCGCACGTGCCCTCGATGGCGCAGAACAGATGCCTTTCCCCGTCGCCCGCGCCGTGCAGGCGTTGCGAGAGGGGCGCGAGGTTCCCGTGATGCAGGATCGCTGGATAGTCGAGCGGATCGCCCCTGCACAAACATCCCTTTGGCTGTACGGCGCGGGCCATGTCGGGCGGGCGGTGGTGCGGGTGTTCACCGGGTTGCCCTTCGCCATCACCTGGGTCGATGACGCCGCCGCCAGATTTCCCGAAGACATTCCCGTCCACGCCGCCCCGCTGATGGCCGCGAACCCGGCGGACGCGGTGGGTCGCGCCCCGCTGGACGCGATCCATATCGTGCTGACCTATTCGCACGCCCTGGATCTGGAGATCTGCCACCGGGTCTTGCTGCGCCCGCACGCGCATCTGGGCCTGATCGGATCCGCGACCAAGGCGGCGCGGTTTGCGAAACGGTTGCGTGAACTCGGCCATGCCCCTGCCACAATCGCCCGTCTAAATTGCCCTATAGGCGACAAGTCCCTTGGAAAAGAACCTGCCCAGATCGCGATTGGACTTGCGTCAGAACTTTTGCAGTTGCGAAATAACGTAACGCAGCTTACCGAATCGAGAGCATGAATACGCTTCTGGACATCTCAGGACTGAGGAAGGCCTATCCGGGCGTCGTCGCAAATGACGATGTCGCGTTCGATATCGCGCCCGGTGAAGTCCACGCGCTGCTGGGTGAGAACGGCGCCGGCAAATCGACCTTGGTCAAGATGATTTACGGTCTGGTGCAACCCGATGCGGGCCACATGCGGCTGCACGGGCGGGACTATGCGCCAACCTCGCCCAAGGACGCGCGCGCCGCCGGTGTGTCGATGGTCTTCCAGCATTTCAGCCTGTTCGAGGCCTTGAGCGTGCGTGAAAACATCGCGCTGGGGCTGGACGAGGCGGTCGCGCCGCGCACCCTGTCGGATCGTATCCGCACCGTCAGCCGCGACTACGGCCTGCCGCTGGACCCCGACCGCCTGATCGGTGATCTGAGCGTGGGCGAGCGGCAGCGGGTCGAGATCGTGCGCTGCCTGTTGCAGGATCCGCGCTTGTTGATCATGGACGAACCCACATCCGTTCTGACCCCGCAGGAGGTCGAAACCCTGTTCGACACGCTGCGCCTGCTGTCGAAACGCGGGGTGGCGATCCTCTATATCTCGCACAAGCTGGATGAAATCAGGGTGCTGTGCGATCGCGCCACGATCCTGCGCGGCGGCAAGGTTGTGGCGACCTGTCTGCCACGGGATGAGACGCCGCGTTCGCTGGCCGAAATGATGATCGGTGCCACGCTGGCGGACCCGCCGGTGCGCCGCGCGATTCCCGGCCGCACCCTGCTGAAGCTGACGGGTTTGAGCCTGCCGACCGATGACCCGTTCGGCGTGACGTTGAGCGGCATCGACCTGACGCTTCGTGCCGGCGAAGTCACCGGGATCGCCGGGGTCGCGGGCAACGGTCAGGACGAGCTGGTCGCGGTCCTGTCAGGCGAATCTCCGGTCGAGGCGGGTATGATCCGCCTCGACAATGTGCCGATCGGCACGCTGGGTCCGAACCGTCGCCGCTCACTGGGACTGCTCAGCGCGCCCGAGGAACGGCTGGGCCATGCCGCCGCGCCCGAGATGAGCCTGACCGACAACACCATGCTGACCGGACGTGTGCGGCAGCGGCTGTCCACGCAGGGTTTTCTGAAATGGAACGTCGCCGCGAACTTCGCCCGGGCGGTGATCGCGCAATTCGACGTGCGCACGCCGGGGGTGAATACCCCTGCGCGCGCCCTGTCCGGCGGAAACCTGCAAAAATTCGTTATCGGGCGCGAAGTGATGCAAAAGCCGCGCGTTCTGGTGGTCAATCAGCCCACCTGGGGCGTGGACGCCGCCGCCGCCGCCGCAATCCGGCAGAGCCTGCGCGATCTGGCCGCGACCGGCGCCAGCGTACTGGTGATTTCACAGGATCTGGATGAGTTGATGGAAATGTCGGACCAGTTCGCGGTCATCGCCGGTGGAAGGTTGAGCGCCACCCGCCCCGCCGGCAGCATCAGCATCGAGGAAATCGGCCGCATGATGGGTGGGGGAGAAGCCGCATGATCCGTCTGGAACCCCGGCTCGCCCCGTCGCGCACCATGATGTGGGGCACCCCCGTTCTGGCGGTGATCGCCACGATGATCGCGGGGGGCATCCTGTTCGCCATTCTGGGCAAGAACCCGGTGGAGGCGATCTGGACCATTTTCGTCGATCCCATCCTGGATCCCTACAGCCGGGACGAGCTGTTCGTGAAGGCGGCGCCGCTGGTGCTGATCGCAATCGGGCTGTCCTTCGGATTCCGTGCTGGGATCTGGAACATCGGGGCCGAGGGGCAATTCATCGTCGGGGCCATCGCGGGCGCGGCGGTGGGGCTGGCATTCTATGGCACGCCAGCGATCTGGCTGCTGCCGCTGATGGCACTGGCGGGCATGGCCGCGGGCACGTTTTGGGCGATGATCCCAGCGTTCCTGAAGGTCCGCTACAACGCCAATGAAATTCTGGTCAGCCTGATGCTGGTCTATGTCGCCGATCAGTTGCTGCGCGCGATGGTCGCGGGGCCGCTGCGCAATCCGGCAGGCTTCAATTTCCCCGAAAGCCGTCTGTTCCACGACAGTGCCGTCCTGCCGCTGTTGCAGGGAATGCCCGGTCTGACGCAATACACCCGCGTGCATCTGGGGGTGCTGATCGCACTGATCCTCGTACCGCTGGCCTGGGTTCTGCTGCGCAAGCATGTGCTGGGCTTCAACATTCAGGTCATGGGCTCCGCCCCGCGCGCGGCGCGGTTTTCGGGCGTGCGCTCGTCCTCCATCGTCTATATCTGCCTGGGCCTGTCCGGGGCGCTGGCTGGGCTGGCGGGGTTGTTCGAAGTCGCCGGTCCCGCCGGACAGTTGGTGCCTGCGTTGCCGCAGGGCTATGGCTTCACCGCGATCATCGTCGCCTTTCTGGGCCGCCTGAACCCGCTGGGCATTCTGGCGGCGGGGCTGGTGATGGCGCTGACCTATATCGGCGGTGAGAATGCGCAGCTCGACCTGAACCTGCCGCGTGCGGCGATCAGCGTGTTTCAGGGAATGTTGCTGTTCTTCCTGCTGGGGTTGGACATTCTGGTGCGCTACCGCATCCGCTTCGGCGCACGGGGGATCGCGCAATGATGGATGTTATCGGGCTGAGCGCCGATCTGTCGCTGGTCACAGCGCTGAGCTATCTGCTGACCGTGCTGCTGCCTACCATGATCATCGCGGCGACGCCGCTGGTTCTGGCCTCGACCGGGGAACTGGTGGTGGAAAAGTCCGGCGTGCTGAACCTGGGCGTCGAGGGGATGATGATCATGGGCGCGGTCGTCGGCTTCATCGTCGCGGTGGAAAGCGGCACGCCCGTCGCGGGATTTGTCATCGCGGCGCTGGCGGGGGCGCTGCTGGCGCTGATCTTCGGATTTCTGACGCAGGTATTGCTGAGCAATCAGGTGGCGACGGGACTGGCACTGACGCTGTTCGGGCTGGGACTGGCGGCGCTGATGGGGCAGACCTATACCGGCATCCGCCCGCCGCAGACGACGCGGCTGGACATTCCCGAAGTGTCGGACTTTCCCATCCTCGGCGATATGCTGTTTTCCTATGACTGGATCGTCTATTTCGCGCTGGCGCTGGTGGGGGTCGTCTGGTGGCTGTCTCTTATACACATCTCCGAGCCCACGAGACCGTACTAGATCT
>OJEN01000073.1_pt1 | contig 43951 bp, 37 predicted proteins | sample 1593351 | NCBI WGS metagenome assembly OJEN01 (sample SAMN05416777, study PRJEB24817) | seawater metagenome | isolation source: Sea water | place: Canada:Atlantic | collected 2013-11 | reverse complement strand
GCCCCTGACTGTGACTCAGGTTGTCGAGGGTTCGAGTCCCTTCATCCACCCCATTTTACGATTATTCTTTCCGTTAAATATGCCTAGTCATTTCACTGTTTTAGTTTTTAAACTAAAATTCGGTGTTATTTTCTTAGCGGGCCATATTTTGCCATTTAAACCATTTCCCATCTTGCTCACTGAGCCAAGCGAACCACCTCCTGAGATCAAATACCTTATTAATAAGGGTGATTATCGACTCATCGACACCGACGATACCTCTGAAGCTTGTTTGTTAATCTATAACGATAGACGCCTTAACCTTCAACTACGAACGACTAATAAACCTTTGCAGCTATGCATTGATTTCATCAATGGTAAAGCTAAGCACCGTAGACAATATGGTGGAGGTAAAAATCAGCCTCTGGCAAAAGCGTGCGGGCTAAATAAGCACCCAGATTGGAGTATTTTAGATGCCACTGCTGGACTTGGAAAAGATGCCTTTGTTTTAGCTAGCCTGGGTGCGCAAGTCACTTTATGTGAAAGACACCCCGCCTTATATGGTTTATTAGCCGATGCCCTTGATCGAGCCACTCATGATAGTAGCGTTGCAGATATTGCTGATCGGATGAAATGCATTTATCAAGACTCAATAACTCACTTAAATACTTACCAACATATTAATAGTAAATTACCGGATATAATTTACTTAGACCCCATGTATCCAGAAAGAAAAAAATCGGCAAAAATAAAAAAAGAAATGCAAGTATTACAATATCTTGTCGCACATAATTCAAATAATAATGAGCTTTTAGAGACGGCACTGAAAACTGCCATGCATCGTGTTGTAGTGAAGCGACCAAAATCTGCAGCTCCACTCAATGAGTGCTTTCCGAGTTACACTATTAATAGTGTGAATACACGATACGATGTGTATGTTAATTCATAGATTATGCCTGTCGAGAAGATCCCTTCTTTAAGCTCAACATTTGTTATGAAAATGATAAGATAGCACATGAGAATAGTCGCCTATCAGTCTTAAAGTAGCCTGTATATTGCAATTAATCAGTCGGAAAAAAGCACACAATTAACCAGTTTAAATAAATTATTACGTGAATCAAAAAACGACAACTTCAACGCCTTCGCCCGCACATTTACAGATTGTAAAGCTGTTAAAAGAGTCGGCTTTTTTGGTATTACTTGCTGTCAGCTTATTTTTGCTGGGCTCACTTTTTAGTTATCACGTGGACGATCCTGGTTGGACGCATAGTGGCACGGGACAGGCTGTATTAAATATCACCGGAGTTGTTGGCGCATGGATAGCAGACTTCATGTTATCTATCATGGGGTTTATGGCGTTTGCTCTTCCTTTTATGTTAATGAGCAGCGCATGGAAGTTCTTATCTGAAGCACGTTCCAAACATGTTGATACACTCACGCACCAAGTCATTCGTTGGGTTAGCTTTATTGTATTTTTAGTTGCCGGAGCTGGCTTGTTAGACATGCATTATTACCAACGTTGGCTCACCATTCCTGGTTCACCGGGAGGCATTATTGGCTTAGAGTTAACAGATTTTCTAACACATCTGTTTGCTTTTCAGGGCGCAACACTTATTCTCTTGAGCTTCTTCCTTATCGGTATCACACTTTCTACTGGGCTTTCATGGCTAGGTCTGATGGATAAACTTGGTGCCTTATCAATAAAAGCATTTCGCCTGTTAAAAGCCTACATTGAAGATAGCAAAGAACGTAAAACGTCTGTTACCGTCAAAAAACAACGTAGTGATTCATTCAAAAAGCAATCGAAAATATTTGCAGCCAAGCCGAAAGCACGAATTGAGCCTGTTATTAGAGAAATAAAAAGCAGTGAGCGTGTTGAAAAAGAGCGACAAGTAGCGTTATTTGATGAGCCTGCAGGTGCCTTGCCAGGCTTGGCATTATTAGATAAGGCTACCGAGCAGGTTGAAGGGTATTCTAAAGCAGCGCTTGAAGCACTGTCGAAATTGGTTGAATTAAAACTGCAAGATTTTGGTGTTGAGGTCGATGTAGTCGCAGTTAATCCGGGCCCTGTTATTACACGGTTTGAAATTCAACCCGCGCCGGGCATAAAAGCCAGTCGAATTAGCGGCCTTGCTCAAGACTTGGCGCGCTCGATGTCCACACATAGCGTACGTGTTGTAGAAGTTATTCCTGGCAAATCTGTGATTGGTTTAGAAATACCCAATGAAGCACGTGAAATGGTGAGGCTTAGTGAAATACTCTCTTCTCAAGCGTATGAAAAATCAAACTCTCCTTTAACATTGGTGTTAGGTAAAGACATTTCCGGTCAACCTACGGTTGCTGACTTGGCTAAAATGCCGCACTTATTGGTTGCTGGCACAACCGGTTCGGGTAAATCTGTTGCCATTAACGCGATGATTTTAAGCTTGCTATATAAAGCAACACCGGAACAAGTTCGAATGATCATGATTGATCCAAAAATGCTTGAGCTATCAGTCTACGAAGGTATTCCACATTTATTAACCCCTGTTGTAACTGATATGAAAGAGGCCTCCAATGCATTGCGTTGGTCTGTTGCCGAAATGGAAAGGCGTTATAAATTAATGTCCTTATTGGGTGTGCGAAATTTAAGCGGTTATAACAAAAAAGTAAGAGATGCAATAAAAGAGGGGAGCCCTTTAGCTGACCCATTATGGGAGCCAACACCCTTTATTGATGAGGATGAGGCTGGCACACTGACTGAGTTACCTCAAATAGTCATCATAATAGATGAGCTTGCCGACATGATGATGGTGGTTGGTAAAAAAGTTGAAGAGTTGATTGCCCGGCTTGCGCAAAAAGCACGGGCCTCTGGCTTACATTTAGTGTTGGCAACACAACGCCCATCGGTTGATGTGTTAACTGGCCTAATTAAAGCCAATATTCCTTCAAGAATAGCCTTTCAAGTGTCATCAAAAATTGACTCGCGTACGATACTCGATCAGTCCGGTGCAGAATCCTTACTAGGTAATGGTGATATGTTGTATCTACCCCCAGGTTCTGGTTTGCCACAACGTGTTCATGGAGCATTTGTGGATGATCATGAAGTGCATAAAGTTGTTAAACAACTTAAAAAATCAGGCAAAACAAATTATATAGATGGCATTTTGACCGCCTCTGACCCGGCTGAGTTTGACGGGGGAGGGTCTGGTGGTGGCTCGGAAGATTCCGATGAACTGTATGATCAAGCCTTAAAAATTGTAACAGAGACACGCAGAGCATCCATTTCTGGTGTACAGCGCCAATTAAGGGTTGGTTATAATCGAGCCGCACGAATGATTGAAGAAATGGAACGCTGCGGCGTTGTCGGTCCATTACAATCGAATGGTTCACGTGAAGTATTGGCCCCACCACCACCTGAGTTATAAATTATGAATACACTTCGTAGCGTTTTTTGCTGTTTTGTCTTATTTGCTTTTACTTTACCAAGCGTCGCAAAAAGCAGCGAAGATAATCTAGCGCTTCATTTGCAACATTATGTAAATCTTAGCGGTCAATTTACTCAGGTGATTAGCAGTGAACAAAGCTCTTTTATTCAATCATCAACCGGTGAGTTCTGGATAAAAAAGCCCAATCAATTTCGTTGGCACTACACAACGCCTTATGTGCAAAAAATTATCTCAAACGGGGATAAGCTTTGGGTCTACGACGAAGACCTTGAGCAAGTTACCATCAAAGATGCGTCGCAATCGGTTGGTTCATCGCCTTTAGCAGTAATTCTTGGCTCTATTGAACTTGATACGCTTTTTAATATTACTCAGTTGGATAACAGCGAGCAATTAGAATGGTTAATGCTAACGCCTAAAGAAGACTCAAGTGGTTTTGAATTTATTAAGGTGGGTTTTAAAGATGGCCTACTCAACAAAATGCGTCTGCATGATAGTTTTGGCCAAACCACCGATTTATTATTTACTGATGTGACCATTAACGAGCCTATTGTAGACGAAACCTTCGAGTTTATTGTGCCAGATGGCGCTGATGTTTTTGAAGAAACGCCGAACTAATGAAACCCACTGAACCGCTGGCCGATCGCCTTCGTCCCACCTCGTTACAGGAATTTTCAGGTCAAAAACATCTTTTATCTGAGGGTAAACCCCTTTATGAAGCAATTCAATCAGGGCAATTACACTCGCTCGTTTTATGGGGCCCTCCAGGTGTTGGTAAAACAACCTTAGCAAGAATCATTGCGCAACAAGCCGAGGCCGACTTTATTTCACTTTCAGCTGTTTTAGCCGGCGTTAAAGATATTCGAGGCGCTGTTGAGCAAGCAAAAAAAAATCGTATAGATAAACAACAAAACACGCTTCTTTTTGTTGACGAAGTACACCGTTTTAACAAATCACAACAAGATGCTTTTTTACCACATGTAGAGGCCGGAGTTTTTACGTTCATTGGCGCGACCACTGAAAACCCTTCTTTTTCGCTCAATAATGCATTATTATCCAGAGCGCGTGTTTACACATTAAAATCACTTGAAGAAGACGATTTGCGCGCTATCCTTAATCATGCTTTAACGGATAAAAACAAAGGGCTCGATAGCCAGTTTACTATCGACAATGAGGCCATTCAATTGTTACTGAATGCCTCAGATAAAGATGCCAGACGGTTATTAAATTTTATTGAATTAAGCGCTCAACTGGCTTCTGCAAACGAACATAAAACCATTACAGCCAATATAATTAATGAGGTTGTTCAAGACGGAGTGCGGCGTTTTGATAACCACGGTGAAGACTTCTACAATCAAATATCGGCGTTACATAAATCCGTTCGTGGTAGTGACCCAGATGCCTCGTTATATTGGTTAAAACGCATGCTTGATGGCGGATGCGATCCGTTATATGTCGCACGACGTATAGTACGTATTGCCTCTGAGGATATCGGTAATGCAGACCCACGTGCGTTACAAATAGCTTTAAATGCCTGGGAAACACAAGAAAAATTAGGCAGCCCTGAAGGTGAGTTAGCACTTGCGCAAGCAGTAATTTACTTGGCCTGTGCAGCAAAAAGTAACGCCGTATATAGCGCTTTCAATGCAGTTGACAGCGTTATAAAAAAAACAGGTAGTTTGGATGTTCCTTATCACCTTAGAAATGCGCCAACAGCCTTAATGAAACAAGAGGGCTATCATGAAGGTTATCGTTATGCACACAATGAGCCCAATGCCTTTGCTGCAGGAGAAAATTATTTACCAGAGGCGCTTATTGGTTCAACTTATTACGAACCAGTTGATCGTGGACTTGAAATAAAGATTGCTGAAAAACTACGATACTTAAGAGAACTTAACCAACAAGCAAAAAAATAAAATATTCCGCTATATTAAAAGGTATTATTAACACTCATTAACTGGCACATTATTTGATTTAGCAATGAATAAATTTATTACTCTGCTTATTTTACCCCTTCTGCTTTTCCTAAGTGCTTGCACAACCGTGTTAATTGGTGGCGCTGGTGCTGGCGGTTATGCAGTTGGTACTGACGAGCGACCTGTTGGTGTTATATCAGAGGATATTTCTATAACCACTCGAGTCAAAACTACATTAATCAAAGATAAGCAGATTGATGCTTTTGATATTAATGTTGATACCTACCGTTCCGTGGTCACCCTATATGGACATGTTAAGAGCTCAGCTCAATTAAATCGAGCCATAAGTCTTACAAGCTCGGTAAAAGGGGTTAGTAAAGTGATTTCAAAATTGACGGTCATTCAATAATAGAGCTGCTATGAAAATTTTACTTATTATTGTTGTCATTGCAGCCGTTTTTTATCTGGTTCAGTATTTTTTAAATGGTAAAGCAACGTTAAACGCTAAAGATAATATTCAAGCTGGTGAAGAGTTCTTAGCAAAAAACGCTGAACAAGAGGGCGTTATAACCACCGCATCAGGTATACAATACAAAGTTCTTTCACCAGGTGATGGTGAAGTGCACCCAACTTCGACCGATAAAGTGACCGTTCATTACCATGGTACTTTGTTAGATGGAACGGTCTTTGATAGTTCTGTAGATCGAGGTGAGCCCATTGCCTTTGGCCTAAACCAAGTCATTAAAGGCTGGACTGAAGGTGTGCAGTTAATGGTAACAGGTGAAAAAACACGTTTTTTTATACCCAGCAAATTAGCGTATGGCAATCAATCCATGGGGGCCATAAAAGGCGGCTCAACGCTAATTTTTGATGTTGAGTTGATTGCTATAAACTAACGATTTTAAAAACACACCCCTCAGTTACTAAAATATATTAAATTAGGAAATTTATGATTCCAGTTATTATGTCCGGCGGCAGCGGCACACGTCTTTGGCCATTATCTAGAAAACACCGGCCCAAGCAATTTATCGCTTTATTTGGCGAAAATACCATGTTTCAAGAAACACTAAATCGACTTAGTGGACTTGAGGGTATTCAATCACCTATTGTTGTCTGCAATAACGATCATCGCTTTATGGTAGCAGAGCAATTGCAAGAATTAAGAGTCACCTCACCTAATATTATTTTAGAACCTGTTGGGCGAAATACTGCGCCAGCGCTCGCTACATCAGCGTTAGAAGCTCAAAAAATGGGCGATGATCCAGTTTTATTAGTCTTAGCCGCAGACCATGTTATTGATGACCTTACAGCTTTCCATCAAGCTATTGAAGCTGCAAAAATACAAGCAGAACAGGGCAAGATTGTAACGTTTGGTATCGTGCCCACTTCCCCAAACACCGGTTACGGTTATATTCAGGCCGATCAAAAAAACACCATCAGCCCCGTTAAAGCGTTTGTAGAAAAACCAGACTTACAGACTGCTACGCAATATGCCGACTCAGGTAATTTCTATTGGAATAGTGGGATGTTTATGTTCAAAGCATCCACGTTGATTTGTGAATTAGAAAAATATTCACCTGAGATTTTGTCCAGTTGCCGTGAAGCTTTAGCTAAAGGTACGAAAGATCTCGACTTTACTCGTTTGGATGTTGCTTCATTTGAAGCTTGTGACTCAGACTCAATAGATTATGCAGTGATGGAACATACCAGCAAAGCCGTTGTTGTACCGTTAGATGCCGCCTGGAGCGATGTTGGTTCCTGGTCTTCCTTATGGGAATGCGCGCAGCAGGACGCCGATAATAATGTTTTACAAGGCGACGTGATCGTTGAAGATGTGCAAAATGCTTATATTCATAGTGAGCACCGTTTGGTATCTGTTATAGGGTTAGATGATATTGTTGTTGTTGAAACCGCTGATGCCGTCATGGTCGCGAGTAAAAAATCTGCACAAAATGTAAAAAGCATAGTCAACCGACTGGTAAATGAAGACCGTAAAGAGGCAGAAAGCCACCGTCTATGTTATCGCCCTTGGGGACATTATGACGCTATTGATGTTGGTGAACGGTTCCAAGTTAAACGAATTACGGTTAAACCAGGCGCTTCATTATCATTACAAATGCACCACCACCGAGCTGAACACTGGATTGTAGTAACAGGCACGGCAGAAGTTACCTGCGATGATAAAGTTATGCTGGTTTCAGAAAACCAATCCACTTACATCCCAGTTGGTACCAAACATAGATTACATAATCCTGGTCGAGTTTTGCTCGAAATGATTGAGGTACAGTCAGGGGCTTATTTAGGTGAAGATGACATTATTCGTTTTGAGGATAATTATAGTCGGACATAATCATCGAGCCCTCTGAGATATTATATAAAGCTCTATAATGACTAATACAGGGTTGTTTTTGAATTAATTAGATAGAACCCGAACGTCGACGAGTGCGAATTAACATCTATTTTTATCGTCTGTAGAAAAATGTTTTTAAATGAAAAAAGGCGTATTATTTAAAAGCTCTTTAATCACGCTTGCTAACTATTGTATGTTTACCTCCCCAGGACGATAGATTGTCTTTCATGCCCAAAATACGTGGTGTACTTATAGCGTTTAGCGCTATAGTTTTCTTATTACTTCTCTCATACATCGCGTTACCTTGGCTTGTACAAACAGCACTGACATCTTCATTAAGCAAGTACGACATTGAAGTTACAAACATTCAGTTCGATCGCCCATCGTGGAAACAACTTTCTTCACGCTCATTTCAGTTAAAGTCATTATCATTAAGATTTGAAGAGCAGGTAGACGTTGATATAGCAAATACATTCATCAACTTTAATACACCTTCCGCATACTTGGTTTTGGTTAACATCGACTCTATTGATATACGGATAAATAAACCTTCTTCGAATAACACTGTTACTGACATTAATTTATTTGATGTTTTGCCAAGTGCTTTAATCGATGATCTACCTCAAGTGCGTCTGCTTGTTAACTCGTTAACGGTCCATCAACCTCATTTAGAACTCAAGGCGTTCAGGATTGATTTATCAAATGGATTATTAACCGTCCAAACCATATTAGGTGACGGTTTTTTTAACAAAGGTTCCAAAGTATTTAAGCAGTTAATCGACACCAATATTTTATTAAAAATAAATACGCAAAATGAACTTGAATTAAACATATCAGATACCGCCGCTAATCCATTACTAGCGTTGAGCCTTAAGTTAACAAAACAAGGTGATCTACTGAAAGGGGACGTGCAGCTTAACAGTGAATTAAATGCTTTCGAGTGGCCAACAATTAATGGTAGTGCGATAAGTGTTAATAGCAATCAATTGGTCAGTAGCAACCAATTCACATTACCTGCCACACAACGGTTCTCTATAGATGAGATTACACAACTTACCGGCGTTACTAAGATACAAAATACCAGTCATTTTTCTAACCAACACACAGCAGCAACGACTAAAGTCACCACCGACACAACGCTAAGGTTTTCATTAGACAAAGGAAAATTTCGTTTAACGCTCGTAGACCCTAAACAACCTATTGTAGAAATAAACGGCTATCTAAAACGTTTCCTTATGCCCGATAACAACTACAAAATGATGGATGAAATGGGCACTTTGCTTGCCAATCTAAAGGAGCCTCTCACCATCGAGTATGATCTATTGGCTGATTTGAATAACCCTTTCTCAATTATAGATGGCAGCTTTACCCTAGAATACATTGAAAAGAACAAAAAGCTGATCGATGTACAGTTTTCTAACATGGAGGTTATTACCCCAGAAAACAGTCACAGAAGCCATTATCAGTTTCAGCTCAAAGGTAATCTACACCTTGCTAATATTTATCGTCCACTCGATATAGAAAACCTCTTTATTAGCAAACTAAGAGGTGAGGTTAACAGCCGAGTAAGCATTCAAGATCATCACTTGATGATTCAGCCGTTGTCGAAAAATCGTTTTGAAATACATTCTTTACGTTTTAATGAATACAAAGCCAAAACACTTTTCGTAAACATTCCAAACCAAACGCTTTCTATTAATTTAAACACGCAAGATGTTTCCGCTATGAAATTTGCATTAGGTGGTCAAAACCTTGATAGCAATCAATTAAACATTAAAAAATGGGGGCTTACAGCAAACGCAAGCCTCCAGCAGCATAAGATGAGTATTCGTTCTTCAATTGACGCAATGAATCTGGCGTTGTTAGATCAGACATACTATATCCCACCCATGATTATTAAAAACCAACTCTGGTTTAAAGACTTAAGTGCAACTAAAGCATCGCTTAAACTCGCCAATATTTGTAACGACCCCATCCTTTTCGCAAACTGGCAACCTAAAAACAGTACAGAGCATTTAATTGATATCCATTGGCAGCAGACTTTTTCAACACATAAGACATTCAGAAAATGGCTTAACACACCAATACTTCCATTTGACATGACTGGCGGGAGCTTTGCGGGAGACGCGGTTATTGAATTAAACAAGGGTGAAACTGAATTTAAGCAATTCAAGGTCTCATTACACGAAGCTCAAGGTGTTTATCAGACAGGTACATTTAAAGGGGTTCAGCTTCAGTTAAGTTCACCCTCGCAACAATTGGGGTCATATAAAACACAACAGGCGGTTACGTTTGACACCTTTTATGCTGAACTTAACGGCCACATTAATGAATTAAATATGGGTATCAAGGCAAACAATATCGAGCTTAATGGCTTACTTTATAATCAACTAAACGAGTGGCATTTTAAAACCCCGTTAAGCAAAGCGACCGTTTTTTCAGGTTTAGTAGAAATTCAAAATGAAGACATTAATTTTAACGATGCTATACAACTGGAGTTGATCGTAGATCGCTTGGATTTATCTGAATTGGTCAGAACGCAAAACATGGATGGCTTATATGCCAGTGGCAAATTATCAGGACGTATTCCTGTGCACTATATAAACGGGCAATTCAACGTATCGGATGGCCATATGAATAGCATCGATGGCGGGAAAATACGTTACACCACACCTTTAAGCCAAAGCACAAATATAAATGATCAACTCAAATTAACCTTCGATGTACTGGAAGACTTTAACTACACAACGTTAAACAGCAAAATAATTTACGATGATGATACGCTATTGTTTAAATCTGCTATTTCTGGGCGTAATCCAACTGTTGCCAATGGCCGTTTAATCAACTTAAACTTAAATACTGAAGTCGGCTTAAAAGGGGCTCTTGAAACAATGCGCATTCAATCAGGTATTGATTTAAACATAGAAGCGTTTATACGCTCTAAAATAAAGCATTCAAATAATCAATATTATTGCCAATAAAAACATGAGGTTTTGTATGAAAAAAATAGCCCCCATCGCATATATAACATGTATTGGCTTGTTGCTAAGCTCGATATTTGGATGCACGCCAACCGTCAAAGTAGAAGCGTCAGACAAGCCCATTACAATCAATTTAAATGTAAAGATTGAACACGAAATTCGAGTCAAGGTTGATAAAGAGCTAGACTCCATACTGTCTGAAGATTCAGGCTTATTTTAAGAGGAACGATGATGAAATACGTACAAATTTTATTAACTGTTTTTATGCTCACACTATCAACAGTTTCTTTAGCCATTGATCTACATAGTGCAAAAGATCAAGGTTTAGTGGGAGAAACGCCGAACGGGTATTTAGCCAGCCCCGTTAGTGCTCCATCAGCTGACATTAAAGCACTCATCAGTGATATTAATGCCAAACGGAAACAAAAATATGCCCAAGTTGCAGCAAAAGTTGCTAAGCCATTAAGCGTCGTTGAACAACTGGCAGGGAAAAAAGCTATTGAAAAAACAAGCAAAGGGCATTTTATTCAATTTCCAGATGGCCAATGGGTCAAAAAGTAACGACAAACGCTTATCCCTTTAACTTTGAAACTATTTGGCTTTTAGCATTAAGCGCTTGTACATGCCTGAGTAGTTAAAGTTTATTGGCATCAATTTCTTCAGTGACAGGCATAACATATTATCGAATACTACGGAGTAGTATCTGTCTACACTGTACGCTGCTGAGCAAGAAGTTAAATTAAATACTGTGTTATATTAGGCTCCAGCAAATACTCGGAATTCACTTCTTTATTCATTTTTTTATGCTCTAACCAGCACAAAAATAGCGTGATACCATAATGGACACGGCTATACCTAAACTTTCAATCTACTTTGTCGGTGACGTTTGTGAGCACACTGTTTTATCCCATCCAACTTCTTCGTTCTACAACAAGCTTTATTTACACCTTATTTCTATTAAGTGTTTTGTTTATTAGCGGTTGTAGCACAATACCACCGATCGATAAAAAGGAACCAGTAATAACTGCACCGGTATGCCCTGTGTGTAAACCAACGACTTGCCCTAAAGTTGCTGAACCCATAAAAAAAGTAGCTAAAAAAACAAGAGGGGAGTTAAATCTACCCGTGATAGGAGGCGTTGAAAATGTTGTTGTTGAGCCTCTAAATTTAAAATTTGAAGCACGTATAGATACCGGAGCAAAATCCACCTCGATACATGCAGAAAACATCCAGCTCATTGAACGTGAAGGCAAGCGCTTTGTGCGCTTTTCATTATACGATAGTAAAACCAAATCACTCGTTGAGGTAGAACGTCGTTTTCGTAGGCGAGTAATTATCAAACAGCAAGATGGAAATAATGAAATGCGATACGTCGTCACATTATGGTTAACTCTTGGCAAGAATAAAGATGAGGTTGAAGTGAACTTGACCGACCGATCTGCCTTTGACTATCAGCTATTAGTTGGGCGTAATTTATTAACTGACCGAGCTATAGTTGATGTTAGTTTACGTCATACCTTAAGGCCTTAAAACTTGTCATCTACACATAAAATCACCATCATCGCGCTATTTATGATCCTGCTCGGTCTTGGCTTGACCTTGTACAAAAATATAGTGTTAGGGTTCCCGCTTTTACCGGGTATTAGAGAAGATGTTTGGACAATAGAATCCAAAATAAACCTTAAACCCCTACATGAAGGGCCTGTTCAAATAGCGCTAACCTTACCTGAAGAAGATGCTGGTTGGGTGTCTTTAGACGACCACTTTGCCTCATCTGGCTTTAATTTTTCAGTGACTGAACAAAACGGTCATAGACGAGCACATTGGACACGCGAAACAATGGAGCGGGCTACGACCTTGTTTTATAAAAAACAAGTTTATCGTATGCGAGACAGGGCGCTCACAGACCGAGTTGTCCCTAATGTTGAGCTGCCTATTTTAACCACCACGAATGAAGAGGTGATGGAAAAGGTGGTCGAATCCTTAAAGACAAAATCGACAACGCCCGCAGAGTTTTCCACTTTATTATTCGACAGTATCAACCTGCCGCAACCCGACCCAGACATGAGCTTTCTTTTGTCGAGCTATGGTGGCGTACATCTAGATGTGGTTATGGATGTTCTAGCTTATGCCAACATTCCAGCACAACTCATTAAAGGCATTTTCTTGGAAGATGGTCGACGTCGACAGCGTATCAGCAGCCTTGTTGAAATAGTCGCTGGCGATCGCTGGTTAATTTTTGACCCTACAACAGGTGCTGAAGGGCTGCCGGATAACTTTTTTGTTTGGCAACACGGTTCCACCTCAATATTAGACGTCATTGGAGGGCGCAACTCGTCCATTGAGTTTGCGTTAGTAAAAAACACATTACCTCTTAAATCCATCCTTTTCATGGAAGGGCATCTTGAAGAACAACCCTTATTAGATTTTTCAATTTATGCTCTACCTGTAGAGCAACAAGGTATTTTTAAGGGCTTATTACTGATACCAGTGGGTGCTTTAATCATCGTTTTACTGCGAATACTGGTTGGCTTAAAAACATCTGGCACCTTTATGCCTATTCTGATTGCACTCGCCTTTATTCAAACCTCACTCTTAGTGGGATTGGGTATTTTCCTTACCGTGGTCGGCTTCGGCTTATGGATACGCTATTATTTGTCTTACCTCAATTTATTATTAGTAGCACGAATAACCGCTGTGGTCATCGTGGTTATTCTATTAATGGCAGGTTTAAGTATTATTAGTTATAAACTTGGCTTTCACCAGGCTTTAACAATCACCTTTTTCCCAACCATTATTCTTGCTTGGACTATCGAAAGAATGTCACTTTTATGGGAAGAAGAGGGCGCGCACGAAGTCTTAGTACAAGGAGGCGGGAGCCTATTAGCGGCCATTTTGGTTTACTTAACCATGTCAATGTCAATGGTAGAGCATCTTACCTTTAATTTCCCCGAGTTAATGATCAGCCTACTGGGCATTGTTTTATTATTAGGTAAATACACTGGTTATCGCTTGTTTGAACTGTATCGTTTTCGTGCTTTCGGCCACACTGAATGAAGTGGGTATCGCCTAAAAAACTAAGGGAACTTGGCATCCTTGGTATGAACAGCCGAAACATTGATTATATCGGCCGTTCAAATGACAGGCGTCTTTTTCCATTAGTAGATGACAAGCTAAAAACTAAAAGACTCGCTGAAAAATTTGGCATGTCTGTGCCTCGACTTTTTGCTGTTATTAATAATCAACATGACATACAAACATTAGAAAACCAACTTAGTGGGCGAGACCAGTTTGTTATTAAACCAGCGCAGGGCAGTGGTGGAAAAGGCATTTTAGTCATAGCCGAACGTGTAGACGATCAATACATCAAATCCAGTGGCCCCTCGCTTAAACTAAGGGACTTAAAACATCATGCCACCAATATATTAAGCGGTTTGTATAGTTTGGGTGGCCGCCCCGATGTTGTCATGATCGAAGACATGATTGTTTTCGACCCTATTTTTTCACCGTACAGCTATGAAGGCGTTCCAGACATAAGAGTTATCGTTTATAAAGGATACCCTGTTATGGCCATGCTTCGTTGCTCAACCCATGCATCAGATGGCAAAGCGAACTTACACCAAGGTGCCGTCGGGGTAGGGCTTGATATAAACACAGGAAAAAGCCTTTTCGCAGTGCAAAATAATATTAAAATTGAAAAGCACCCAGACACTGGGTTTAGCTTTGATCAGCTAGTAATTCCTAACTGGGACCATATTTTACAGCTCGCCTCTCATTGTTATGAAATGGTCGGCTTGGGTTACTTTGGCGCTGATATTGTATTGGATAAAAATAAAGGCCCTATGATCTTAGAACTCAATGCTCGCCCAGGCCTCGCTATTCAGGTTGCAAACCAAACCGGTTTAACCAAACGACTTCAACATATCGATCAACATATATTAGCTATGACACATGACGTTGAGGCGCGCATCGCGCTAGCAAAACAATGGTTTGCTAACTCCCTACGCAACGCCTAACCCTGTACTATATATTTAAAAACAACAGGTAATGACATTGAAGCACCCAGCAAATAACTAATATGTAACCATTACAGAGTTTAAATAAATGGTAGAACCCGAAAAAAAAATCATACAAAGAGAGAAGTTAATACAAGCAGGGCAAATGCATTTAGTGCATTGGTTAATTGTATTGCTTTCTATTGTACTAACTTTTACAGCTTGGCAATTTTCTAGGTTGCAACTTAATCAAAAACTTGAAACTAAATTTCATCGTAATGCAGAGCAAGTTGTTAACTCAGTAAAAGAAAGAATGAAGCTTTATGAAAATGCACTTTGGAGCAGTGTCGCATTCATTGATGCAGTTGATACACCGATTACCTATAGAACATGGCTATCTTATTCACGGAGCCTTAAAATAGACGCTACCTATCCTGGCATTAATGGGATTGGTGTTATTTATAATATCCAACCACCTCAACTGGATAGTTATCTACTAAAACAGCGAGAACTTAGGCCGCATTTCAGCATACACCCTAAGCATCATGAATCTGAATATTGGCCCATTACCTATATTGAACCCGCATTACCGAATCAAAAAGCGATAGGCCTCGATATGGCTTTTGAGAAGAATCGCTATGTATCCATTCAAAAAGCACGTGATTCAGGGCAGGCTCAGTTAACAGGACCAATTACCCTAGTACAAGACGCAAAAAAAACGCCCGGGTTTTTATTCTACACACCCTTTTATGAAAATGGTGCTAAGCCAGACAACCTTGAATCACGAAGAGCGTTAATTGAGGGTGTGACGTACGCCCCGTTCATTATGAAAAACCTTATGCAAGGCACCTTGGCTGAAAAATATAGGCATGTCAGTATTCAAATACATGATAACGGACAATTGTTATTTGACGATCATGCTGATAGAAACCTCGATGATGTAGATCAGGATCCGCTGTTTAGCAAAGAAGAACATGTCGAGTTATATGGCCGAGTATGGACTTTTTCAATTCAATCAAATTTGGCCTTTAGAAATGAATTTTCGTCAAACCAATCCGCATTCATCTTAATTGGCGGCTTAGTAATCGATGCCTTATTACTCACACTCTTTTTATTATTAACTAAAGCTAATCGCGAAGCACTAGCCTATGCCGATAAAATAACTCAAGCCCTAAAAGAAAAAACACTTACTTTAGAAAAATCAAATAGTGATTTAGAACAGTTCTCATATGTTGCCTCACATGATCTTAAATCGCCTCTCAATGCGATCAAAAACCTCGTTGAATGGATAACTGAAGACTGCCAAAATATTATTCCTGACGAATCAAAAAAGCACTTAGCGTTATTGACTCAACGTACTGACCGTATGATGAGGTTACTGGATGACCTTCTTGAATACTCACGTATTAATCGCAATAAATTTAAAAATGAGCCTGTAAACTTAAAAGATATCAGCACAGATGTGTTTTCAATGCAGGATAAAACAGAGGGATTTACATTATCTGCGCCAGATGTAGAAATAGCTATCCCTAAAACACCCTTAGAAATAGTACTCAGAAACTTGATTTCAAATGCAATAAAACATCATGAAAGTAAAAGTGGTGCTATTAATGTCTTGTATGAAAGCAATCCAGACTACCATATTATTATCGTTGAGGATGATGGCCCGGGCATTCCATTAGAATTACATGAAAAAGCACTGGAAATGTTTCAAACATTAAAGCCGAGAGATAAAGTGGAAGGTAGCGGTATGGGATTAGCGATGATTAAACGAATTGTCGAACATTACAAAGGCAAGATATTAATTACTTCTGATGGTAAACACGGAACAAAGATATCTATTTATTGGCCACTATCAAATTCATAAATATTGACATTATGGAAGGATAAACTATGAAGACTAACTCAAAAGACGTAACCTTATTATTAGTTGAAGATGATGATATCGATGCCATGACAATTGAGCGGGGCTTTCTTAAACAACGCATCGCCAACCCAATCGTTAGAGCTTACGATGGTATAGAGGCATTAGAGTTATTAAGAAGCAATAAAGTATCTCGCCCATTGATCATCTTACTTGATTTACAAATGCCACGAATGGGCGGTATTGAATTCTTAAAACAGTTACGAGCTGATGAGGCCTTGTCTGATTTAGTAGTTTTTGTATTAACAACCTCTAAATCTGAAGAAGATATGTTATCAAGCTACAAACAACATATCGCAGGATATTTTATAAAAGGCGATTCAGGCGAAAAGTTTTTAGACATTGTGAATGTTTTAGATAGTTATTGGAAAATTGTCCAATTACCTAAATGAAAGACAATAAAACCAAATAATATAAAACATAGCAACTACACTGATTTTAATAGCTGGTTAACTTTGGAAAGCGTGTCAAGATATGAATATACTAATAGTTGATGATGATATTGTTGACAGAGAGCTTATTACAAGGACTTTAAGGCGCAGCAATATAACCAGTGACATTACGGGTGTAGAGTCAGTAGATGAAGCACTTGAACAACTAAAAAAAATGGAATTTGATGCCGTTTTACTCGATTATAACTTACCAAAACGTAATGGTATTGAGTTATTAGTTGAGCTAAGAAACGCCCATGAACGACATGACGTCGCAGTTATAATGATGAGCACGTCAAAAGACGACGAGCTAGCGCTTAACTGTATTAACGCAGGCGCGCAAGATTTCCTTGTGAAAACTGAAATAAACGTTTTTCGATTACAAAGAGCCATTGTTAATTCACATGCGAGAGCTGATCTAGAAAAACGTCTCTATCAAAGCTATCAACACACTAAAGAACTTGCAGAACAAGATAGTTTAACTGGCATATCCAGCCGTTATCATTTTGATGAATCTTTGAGTAATGATTTAAAAAGTAACGAAAGAAATAAAACAACGCTCGCGTTATTATTAATTGACCTCGACCATTTCAAATACGTTAACGATAATTATGGACATGACATTGGTGACAGCTTATTAATAGAAGTAGTCAACCGAATACATCGTTGCTTAAGAGGAAATGAATTATTTGCTCGTCTTGGTGGTGACGAATTTGCAATAACCTTAACCAATATAAACTCAGCTAATAATGCCACGCATGTTGCACAACGTATTATAGATGCATTAAGTGAGCCATTTACGATTGATAATCACATCATCACTTCAGCAGCGAGTATTGGTATTTCCATTTCTCCAGATGATAGCGTTAACCCAAAAGAACTATTTAAATACGCTGATATAGCAATGTATAAAGCTAAAAGCAAAGGGCGTAATCAATTTTCGTTTTTCGAAGAAGCAATGCAAGTAGAGTTTTTATCGAATTTTCATATTGAAAATCAGTTAAAAGAAGCGCTTAAAAATAAACATTTTAACCTGCATTACCAACCTGTTATGGATCCAAAGACTCAACAGTTAACAGGGGTAGAAGCATTAATTCGCTGGGAAGTCGATGGTGTAGCAATAAGCCCAGATAAGTTTATACCTATTGCTGAAAAATCTAGGTTAATTTTAGATATTGGTCAATGGGTGATTGAACAAGCGATAAAACGATTAAGTGATTTAAATCTAAACCATTCGCAATCAATTACTATGGCTATTAACTTATCAGCGGTACAGTTAACAAATGACAGTGTAATCGACGTCATTCAGGACTGTATAAAACAATATAATGTCGATGCCAATTTAATTGAATTTGAAATAACAGAAACAGCCTTAATTGTTGAACCAGAAAAAACGGTGAAAATAATACAAGCAATCAGTGATTTAGGTTGCAAAATATCACTGGATGACTTTGGTACTGGCTTTTCTTCATTGTCGCACTTACATAGCTTTCCTATTGATATTGTAAAAATAGACAAATCTTTAATGCCTAGTTATTTCTCAACAGAAAAAGTGAAAAAATTATTATCAGGTTTAATTGTCATGCTTAAATCTTTAAAGCTTCAAATTGTTGCCGAAGGTGTTGAAACACAGGATGATTTAGATTTATGTATAAATTTAGGCGTTGATAAAGTTCAAGGCTACTTTTTTGATAAAGCACTGCCAGTTGATGTGTTTGAACGGAAATATTTACAACTAAATAACAAAAAAGTGCTGTAAAACTTTATACCCTCCTTAATTTTAGAAATCCCTCTGTGGATATGGGAATTAAAGTAACGCCAAAAACGTTCAATCGCGCCTGCTTGTTTCTTCAAGGTATTATTAAGCTGTTTGATTCTTATGGTTGGATAATGCAGAAAGGTATTGGGAACTCTAATCAAGCTGCCTTTGTATTTGAGGGTGAGCGATTAAGCTTTGAATTGAAAGAACCCGTAACGCAAGTCCCTGCTGAGATTACTAATCTCAAGAGAAAAGACGGATATTTATGGCCTACAAAAGAATACGCCCCTTCAGGTTTGCTTGAGTTCACTATAAGCGGTATGTATTTGACTGGGTTACAAGCATGTTGGAAAGATACTACAAAAGAAAGGCTTGAAAATAGACTGCCGAGTATTGTGCAAGGGTTTAGGCAGGCTTTCGAATATAAGAAGCTTGAAACCATTAAAAGAAAAGCCAGGGATCTCGCATGGAAGCAGAAAGCAAAGATAAATCAGGAGTTGTTACGTTTAAAGGAAATCTAAGAAGCCCGGCGCAATCATTTATTCAAACTGGCTCAGGCATTTGATCAGGCAAAATCAATACGTAACCTAGTGTTGGCCCTGCGAAATCAAGTAACACTGAAGCAGGCTTTGATCATTGGTTAGATTGGGCTGAGAAGATAGCTAACCAAATTCATCCAATTGAAAAACAAGCAGAAATTTTGTCCCGTTGTCACCATATAGAAACAGCGGAAAAATAGCGTTGGCAGTAATGTTCTCTTAGTTACTGACATGAACTTAATAACCTATTACGATGGGTCTCATTTATCAACATAAACAGAAGAGATTAGGCAACAAGGATGACACCTCCTCGCACTGATAAAGACGAACTCCAAACGCGCATAGAAATAGACCAAAAGCTAGAGCAAGCAGGCTGGTCTATTCAAAACAAGAAGAAACTCAATCTTCACGAGTCTTTAGGTGTTGCTGTCCGGGAAATGGATACCGACACTGGCCCCGCCGATTACATGTTATTTATCGAGGGCAAGGCATGCGGCATTATAGAAGCCAAGCGAGAAGGGGCTAACCTAGGAAAAGTTGCTGAGCAATCTGGCCGCTACGCAACATCTACAACCAAACACATACAGCGCTGGGCGGCTAACGATCAACCTCTGCCGTTTTTATACGAATCTACCAACCATGAAATCCGCTTTCGAGACGAACGTGATCCAGCCCCTCGTTCTCGTCATGTATTCCATTTCCACCAACCCAAAACTTTAAAAGCTTGGTTAGAGCAGAGCGATACCTTTAGAGCTCGTTTGCAACAGCTTCCAGAACTCAATACTAAAGGTCTTCGTGATTGCCAAATCGACGCCGTTGACGGTATTGAAGATTCTCTAAAGCAAGGTCGCCAGCGCGCATTATTACAAATGGCCACCGGTGCGGGTAAAACTTTTACTGCCTGCACTCAAGTGTACCGCCTAGCCAAGTTTGCCAAAGCCAAGCGCGTATTGTTTTTGGTAGATAGGGGCAACCTAGGGAGACAAGCACTAAAAGAGTTCCAGCAATACACTACGCCAGACGATGGCCGAAAATTTACCGAACTATACAATGCTCACATACTCGGTCCCGGTGGTATCGGTGATGAAATCAAAGTCACCATCTCCACCATACAGCGCATGTACTCACAACTCAGCGGCAAAGAGCTGGATGAAGAAATAGAAGAGCACTCCTCCTATGAAGTGGGTTTTAATACAGCCGCAAACAATTACAAGCAAGAAGTCGTCTACAACCCCAGCATCCCCATCGAAACCTTCGATGTCATCATTATTGATGAATGCCATCGCTCCATCTACAACCTGTGGAGTCAGGTGCTCGACTACTTCGATGCCTTCTTAATCGGCCTCACCGCCACACCCACCAAAAAAACCATTGGCTATTTTCACCAAAATGTCGTCTCAGAATACACCCATGAAGATGCCGTCATCGATCGCGTCAATGTCGGCTACGACATCTACCGTATCAAAACTGAAAAAACCGAACAGGGCGGCTTAATCGAAGCCAACACCAATGTAGAAATACGCGACCGTCTCACCAAAGAAAAACGCTGGGAACTATTAGACCAGGACGAAGAATATCGAAGCAAACAGCTAGACCGCAGCGTTATCGCCCCCAACCAAATACGCACCATCATCACAGCCTTTAAAGAACGCTGCCTGCCCGAATGCTTCCCGCAGCGCAGCTGGGTGCCTAAAACCCTGTTCTTCGCCAAAGATGACGACCACGCCGACCGCATTGTGGATGCCGTGCGCGAAATATTTAACGAAGGAAATGACTTCTGCAAAAAAGTCACCTACAAAGTCGGCAAGAAAAATGCCGAAAACACCATCGCCGAATTTCGCACCAGCCCACGCCTGCGTATTGCCGTTACCGTGGATATGATCGCCACCGGTACCGACATCAAACCGCTGGAATGCGTCGTCTTTATGCGTGACGTAAAAAGCCCCGCCTACTACGAACAAATGAAAGGCCGAGGCACCCGCGTAGTCGATAATGACGTACTGCTGAAAGTCACACCCGACGCCCCCACCAAAACCCGCTTTGTACTGGTAGATGCCGTAGGCGTCACCGAAACCGACAAAACCGAAACCAAAAGCCTCGAGAGCAAACCCTCCGTCTCAACCGAAAAACTCATGCAACAAATCGCCATGGGTGATCGCAGCCCAGAAAGCCTGCAAAGCCTCGGCAACCGCCTCATCCGATTAGACATGAAACTCACCGACGGCCAGCGCAAACAACTCAACAAACAACTTAAAGATACGTTCGAAGGCATGGGCGAAAACAGTGAAGAGGCTAACCTAACACTTGTGGCCAGCAAACTCGTACACGCAGGCAATCCAGACTTCATCGCTGACAAAATCAAAGCCGTACATGGTAGCGATGAGGTGAGCGAAAAAGAAACCAAAGCCATCTTCGAACCCATTGCAGACGAGGCGGTAAGACCCTTCCACAACCCAGACCTGCGCGAACTGCTCGAAACCCTGCGCCGCGACACCGACCAACTGATAGACGACAGCGCCGACGAGTTACTAGACGCCGCATACGATGAAGAAAAAGCCCAGGGCATCATCACCCGCTACGAAGAATTTATACAGCAACACAAAAACGAACTCGACGCCATACAACTGGTATACAGCCAGCCCTATAAAAAACGCCACCTCAGTTACCAACAACTCAACGACCTGGTGGAAGAAATCGAACAGCCCCCCTACAACATCGCCCCCAAAGATGTTTGGCAGGCCTACGAAATGTTAGAAAAACTCAAAGCCAAAGGCGCAGCGCCCAGCGAAAAGCTGCCAGCGCTCATCAGCCTTATTCGCTGTTCCATTGGTGTGGCTAACGAATTAGAACCCTTTCCACAAATTGTGAATCAACGTTTTGAGGATTGGTTAACACAGCAGCAAGCCGCTTTTAGCACAGAACAATTACAGTGGTTAGAACGTATCAAACAACAGATAGCCAACAACGCCGAATTTGAAATGGATGATTTTGATTTTATTCCCGAGTGTAAGCAGCAGGGTGGATTGTTAAAGGCACAGGCTTTGTTTGGTAAAAAACTAAATACAATCGTTCAAGAGTTGAACGGTTATTTGATAGCTTGAGGTTTTAGTGGCTAGAGCAATACAAGAAACTCGTTCAGAGAAATTTGAGTCGAAGATACCTGAAAATTGGATTATGTCTCGATTTGATGATGTAGTTTATGTGACTGATTATGTTGCCAATGGAAGCTTTGCTAGCTTGAAAGAAAATGTAACTTACTTAGTTGAGCCAAGTTATGCAATTTTAGTTAGATTTACAGACTATGTTAAAGGTTGGAATGGCAATTATAAGTATGTAGATGAGCATGCATATAATTTCCTAAGCAAAAGCTCTGTAGAACACGGTGATATTGTTATTGCAAATGTTGGTGACCCAGGAAAATTATTTATTGTTCCTAAGCTGGGTATTCCAATGACATTGGGCCCAAATTCTGTATTGGTTAGGCCGCTTGATAAAAGCCATCTTGCAACAAATTACTTGGCATATTTCTTTCGTTCTGCATGGGGAAAAGATTTAATTTCACAAATTACTACTGGGACAGCGCAACAAAAATTTAACAAAACAGGATTAAGGTCAACTTATATTCCTATAGCCCCACCCGAACAGCAAAAACGCATCGTCGCCAAAATCGAAGAACTCTTCTCCCATATCGACGCCGGCATCGAAGCCCTCAACAAAGCCAAACAACTTCTCAAACAATACCGTCAATCCGTTCTAAAAGCCGCCGTCACAGGAGAACTCACCAAAGAGTGGCGCGAACAGAATAAAAGCAAACTAGAACCCGCAAGCCAACTGTTAGAACGCATCTTGCAAGAGCGCCGCCAAAAATGGGAACAACAACAGCTAGAGCTGTTTAAAGCCAAAGGCAAAATGCCTAAGAATGATAAGTGGAAGGAGAAGTATGAAATGCCTTCTATTGAAGGGTGTGAGGTAGATGCAGTTGATGAGAGTTGGTTGAAAGTGAATATGGGGATTTTGAAGTTTTATTCAATATATGGCCCTAGGTTCTCAAGCGACGATTACTCTGATGATGGCGTGGTGGTTTTACGAACGACAGATATGGATGAAAGAGGAAAGGTTAAAATTGAGAATGCACCAAAGTTAGATCTATCTTACTCGGATTACGATAAGTATCGAGTAGAGCAAGGAGACTTACTTATTACAAGAACGGGAAGTATTGGTACTCTAGCAATATTTCAAGATGATTGTAGAGCTATTCCCGGCGCGTATTTGCTTCATTATAAGTTCATTCAAATGTCTGTAAAACCAGGTTATATATACCTGGTTTTTAAATCACCGGAAATACAAAAGACACTAACAGGTTCTACTCAAGGGATAGGCAGGCCAAATCTTAACGCGCCTACATTGGAGGCAATTCCATTTAATCTGCCGTCTTTAGCAGAGCAAGAAGAAGTTTTGAATATTACAAATGAAAAAATTGAAGCAATGAATAGGCTGGAAAATGAAATTGATAGCAAAATAAAAATGGCAGAAAAAAACAAACAGTCGATTTTAGCTTCGGCTTTTTCAGGAAAAATATAGGGAATTATAAATGATGAGTAGTTATCCGCGTGGTTCAGAGTGGAGAAAATGGGACTTGCATATCCATACGCCGGAATCATTTCACTGGAATGAGGGAAAGCGCTTTCCAGATATGGATGCAGAAGAGAAAGAAACAAAAATTAAAGAAATTTTGAAAAAAATCAATGAAAGCGATGTGGCTGTTTTTACGGTTGTGGATTACTGGACTTTTGAAGGTTATATAACCCTCCGAGAATATGCTGCTAATAACCCTGGCTCTTTATTAGAAGGTAAGCTTATTTTGCCAGGTATTGAACTAAGAGTAGAGGCGCCTGTAGATTATCGGCTTAATATGCAGTTGATGTTCGATGATGCATTAACAACCCAGTGTCTTCGGGATTTTAGACAAAAGTTAGAAATTAGATCAACTCGGAGAAGTATTTCAGATGAAGCGCTAATTCAGTTTGCCCGCTCTCTAGGGGCAGATAAAGCTAGATTGCATGGAAAGCAGGATTATATGGAGAGTGATGAAACAGCCCTTTTACTAGGCTCTATGACTGCTGAAGTAACTAGAGAATCTTTAGAAGAGGCAATTTCTTCTCTGCCTTCGAGGGATCGATGTTTAGTTGTAATGCCATATGATACTTCAGATGGTTTGGCGGCTTTGGATTGGAGGGCGCACCCTCAAGCAGATAACTATTTTCTGCAATTTGCAGATGTTTTTGAATCACGGGATCAAAAAACGAAGGATTTATTTAATGGTATAAAGACTGAAGCAAATGCAGGTTTCTTTGACAATTTTTATAAAAGCATAGGCGGAACTCCTCATCCCGTAATTTGCGGAAGCGATGCGCATAAGGTTTCTGACTATGGCCAATTTCCAAGTGATAAGTGTACTTGGGTTAAAGCTGATCCTAGTTTTGAAGGTTTAAAGCAAATATGTTTTGAGCCGGAAGCTAGAGTTAGAATTCAATCTACAAACCCGCAACTGGATTTTAAAAAACCATACTTTAATCGTTTGAAAATTGAGGGTTCTGTGATGGGTGATGGTTTGCCAGAATTTGAGGCTAATGAAATCCCCCTTAATCCGGGCATGGTTACTTTGGTTGGTGGGAGGGGAACTGGTAAAAGCTTGTTGCTCGATTGTATTTATAAGCTTTTTAATAAGCATAAGATTCAAAGTTCTGATGATAGGCTAAATAAAATAGATCCTAACGATTTTGGAATTGCATATGAAAAATACGATACAGAAAAAATACAATACAGATTTGGTGAAGAAGCTGATTTAGATTATTTGCATGTTAAGCAAGGGGATATAAAGAGAGTTGCTGATTCTGCGGAGGGTTTAAGTAGGGAAATAAAGGAGTTGTTAAAAATTTCAGATCTTGACGAAAAGCCCGAGTATGATTTCGAGATTTCAACAATTATATCTCGTATCGAAAAAGCTCTAGCTTGGTTCGAATTAACCGACTCTGAAGGAGCGCTAATAAACAACAAGGGAAAAAATGAAGAGGTCATAGCAAAGAACAAAAACTTGGTGGCAACAATCACCACTGCAGAAAATAAAGACAGTATTGAGCAGTTTCAAAAAAATAATCAAGAAATTAATACACGGAAGACAATAACAAATAAGCTTTCTGAGCTTAAAACAAAGCTAATAACTACAAAGGTTGAAGTTAATCGAGAGATTGAAGAGGTGAATGTAGCAAAAATTGATGGAATCAAGCTTACGCCTATTACCTTTGACTCAACAGATTCAGAGATAAAAGAGGCTGATGAGTCGTTGCAGAAAAGTATTAACGAATTTGTGGTTGCCAATAAAAATATCGAGGAGCAGTTTAAAGCTCTAGGGATTGATCAAGACGTTGGTGGCCTTTTAGAAAAGCTGAGTCAATATCAGAAAGAAATAGATCTGGCAGAAGAAAAGATAAGTGAATATGAAAGCAAAAATATTTCTATAGAAAGTGATATTCAAGAACGTACTAATTTAGTTACTAAGATTGAAAAAGATTTAGAGACCAAAAAAGAAAATATTAATACTAAGTTTAGTCAAATTAAGGAAGGAAAGACTACATGGACGCCAGATCAAAAAGCTCTTGTCGAAGCTTTGCTTAACGATATAAGTATTGAAGGTGAAATATCTTTTGATTTAAAAAGGTTCTACAAAGGGTTAGGTGAGCTATTGAATGGCAAGAAATTTCGAAGCTCCAATGGTGAAACGCAGGAAGAAAAAATTAAATCTAAGTTTAATGTTAGTTCTTACAGTGATTATCTGCGCCTCATAAGAAATGAAAGCATCATAGATGATGGTGAAGAGGGTTATATATCCCTTAATGAATTTGCTGTACAAAAGGACTATTTTCTTAAAACTAATTTTAATATTTACGAATATCTATATCTCTTTTCATATAGAAAGAATTATTTAGCGGTAAACCCGATTATTGAGTACCAGGGGAAATCACCAGATAAGCTGTCTGTAGGGCAAAGAGGAACCTTTTTTGTATGTATGAAACTAGCAACAGACCCATTTGGAAGCCCGTTTATTTTTGACCAGCCAGAAGATGATCTCGATAACAAATTTATTATGCGTGAGTTAGTGCCTTTGTTTAGAGGTATAAAAAAATATAGGCAGGTCATTATTGCAACACATAATGCTAATTTGGTTGTAAATGCTGATGCCGAGCAGGTTATTGTTGCTTCAAATAATGAGGAGAAGTTGAGCTATTTTTCTGGTTCTTTAGAGCATACATCCTCAATTGAGCCTTTGGGAATTAGAGAAAATGTTTGCGATATTCTTGAAGGTGGGCAAACAGCCTTTGAGTCGCGTGAGAAGAAATACGGGTTTGGTAGTTAATTATGAGCGCATCAGAGATAGTCAACAAAGTTTGGAACTACGCGCATGTTCTGCGCGATGATGGTGTGGGTTACGGCGATTACGTCGAACAAATCACTTTTCTTATCTTCCTTAAAATGGCCGACGAGCGAGAGGCCTCTGGCCAGCAAGTGGCTGTACCAGATGACTACAGTTGGTCAAAACTGGTGAAGCTCGATGGTGATGCACTGGAAATTCAATATCGCCATACCCTGGAAGCCTTGGGTAAACAAAGTGGCATGTTAGGCACCATCTTCCGTAAGGCGCAAAACAAGATACAAGACCCGGCCAAGCTGGAGCGTCTGATCAAAATGATCGAAAAAGAAGCATGGTCAACCCTGCCGGTGGATGTGAAAGGTGAAATCTACGAAGGCCTGTTAGAGCGTAACGCCCAGGATGTAAAAGGCGGTGCTGGCCAATACTTTACCCCGCGTGCATTGATAGAAGCGATGACAGAGGTGATGCAACCCGACGTTAGTAAACTGCACACCGTTGCCGACCCCGCCTCAGGCACTGGTGGCTTCTTGTTAGCCGCCTATGACTACATGGCCCCCAGTGCTAAATCGAAAAAAGAACAAAAGCATTTACGTGAAAACGCTCTACGCGGGAACGACATTGTCGATAGCGTTACTCGCTTATGTGCCATGAACCTTTACCTGCACGGTATAGGCAGTGCCGATGGTGAGTGCCCGGTAATTAGCCAGGATGCCTTGGCCAAAGAAGTTGGCGACGATGACCGTGTGGATATCGTGTTAGCTAACCCACCGTTCGGTAAAAAAAGCTCGATCACTGTGATTAGTGAAAAAACTGGCAAAGCCGAAACTGAAAAACTCACCTACGAACGTGAAGACTTTTGGGCAACCACATCCAATAAGCAACTTAACTTTGTTCAGCATATTGCCAATATGCTAAAAATCGATGGTAAAGCTGCCGTGGTAGTACCCGACAACGTACTCTTTGAAGGGGGTGCTGGTGAAACTGTTCGCAAAAACCTGTTAGAACGTACCAATTTCCACACCATTCTTCGTCTTCCTACGGGTATCTTTTATGCACAAGGCGTAAAAGCTAATGTTATCTTCTTCGATAACAAACCTGCTGCGAAAACAGCATGGACAAAAAAGCTTTGGGTTTATGACTACCGCACCAATGTACATAAAACGCTAAAACAAAATCGCTTAAATAAAGGTGATTTTGAAGAGTTTATTGCGCTTTATAAACCCAACGATATTAAAAAACGTAAAGCGACTTGGGATGAAGAAACAGGAGAAGGGCGCTGGCGTAGTTACAGTTATGATGAAGTGATAGCCCGTGATAAAACCAATCTAGATATATTTTGGTTAAAAGATGACTCACTAGAAGACACAGAAAACCTGCCTGCACCGGATATATTGGCATCCGAGATTGTTGAGCAATTGGAAGCTGCTTTGACCGAATTTCGTTCAGTTGAGGAAATACTAACGATTAATGGCGTTACGACATAATGGCTTACCCAACGACCATCAAACTGTTTTTAGCAAATGGTCAACCTGATGGTTTGCGCACGGCGGAAATTTCTAATTGGTCTGGCTTGGCGATAGCTGGCCCTCGTTCAGAGCTTTCTGAACTGCGAGCACGACTAGAACTAAAATCCCCTGGTATTTATTTTTTAATTGGTGTTGATGAAAATACAGGTGATCAAAAAATCTATATCGGTGAGGCAGATAATGTTTCGGATAGGCTCGGCCATAAGTCTCACAAAGACAGAGAGTTTTGGACCAAGGTTATTAGTTTTATCAGTAAAGACAATAACCTGACCAAGGCACATATTAAGTATCTTGAGGGGCAGGTAATTAACAGAGCAAATGAATTGGCGCTTGTTACCGATAATGGTCAGGGAAGTGGGTCTAGTTTGCCTGAGTCCGATGTTGCTGATATGAAACAGTATTTAGACAAAATTTTTCAATTATTACCGGTATTGGGATTAAATACTTTTGAAGTGCCTGAAGCTCTCCCGTCAGATGCAAAAGAGTGGATGTTTTGTTCAATTAAAGGATTGTCCGCAAAGGGGCGACGTACATCAAACGGTTTTCTTGTTGCAGAAGGTTCGCAAGCGGTGAAAAAGCATCGCCCTTCAGCTAAATCTTGGCAAATTAAACGGGAAGAATTAATTGCAAACAAAACACTAACGGATGCGGGGGATCATTATGTATTTGCCCGTGATTTTGAGTTTAGTAGCCCGAGTGCAGCAGGCGCTACAGTTAGAGGCGGGTCGACGAATGGTTTAACTGCTTGGAAAAACAAGGCAGGGCAAACGCTTAAAGATTTGGATAATTAAGTTGCTAATTTTAATTATATTGCGAAGTTAATGGATATTTTTACGTCACTTAAATTAACCAAAATCGTCCTATCAATAGTAGGTCAGGTCTGTAAACTTCTTGGTATCAAGAGTTTTATCAAGCCCAAAAATCAGATGAGCGTAGCTTCACGCTTTTTCTTATTATTCGAAAATCACGGCATTCACAAAAACCAAATACCTGGTTTCTTTGGCCATGGGTTAAAGCTCGTTGATGTAAAAGATGAAGACAGTATTCTGATTAAACTTGATGAAGAAATACTGAATGATGCTTGCGAAATGTTTGCTGTACGTCGTGAATGGCTAGATGGTGCCGACAGTCAGATTTACCCATTACATGATTTTTACAAACAGCCAAGGGAATTTGAGGCATTCATTTGTGAAATTAAAAGCAACGACCCCGATAGTTTGTACGCTGAGCTAATTGTTTCGTACGATAGACTCCAAGAAGAAGACGCCCTGTTAATTTTAGCAGAGACGATTGGTTATATTGGTGAGAAGCCAATATATCGCCACCATATTTGCAATGGGTGGGTTTTTAAATATTGGAAGTGTCGCGCCTACTTGGCTGCATGTATTGCACTGTCGTGTAAAAACAAAGTTTGGGTTAAAGGATATGAAGTACCCATTAAAGAGATAAACCGCCTAAAGGAGGGCTCACAGTTTATTTTTAGTAATGATAACCAGCACAATGGTTTTTCTACTAAGACATGGTACCCGGAGGATATGGCGTTATTACCGGACGTATATTTGAATAAAATTGACCCGGAAAAAGATAACTTTGGTGTTCGTGCTGCTTTATCGCTTTGGTTGGAACTATACGACAAGGGGCTAATGCATACTGACTACCCAGGTGAAAACCCTAGAAGTAGGTTCGAGGGTGCTTTGAAATTAACTGCCAGGCAATAAAAAAGACCTAGTCCGAAACGAACTAAGTCCTTGTTATTCAATGGTGCCTGGGGCCGGAATCGAACCGGCACGACTGTTAAGGTCGCGGGATTTTAAGTCCCGTGTGTCTACCAATTTCACCACCCAGGCAATCAAATTGAGCGCGAATTTTACCCTATGATTGCAATAAAGACGAGTAGAAGTTTTATAAATTTATAAGTTTTTTAATAAGCCTTCATTAATGGCGAGTTTAACCAGTTCGATATCGTTGCCAATACCTAACTTTTCATGAACGCGGTAGCGGTGTGTGTTAACTGTTTTAGGGCTTATTGATAAAGACTCTGCTATGTCTGAAATTTTGTAACCATCAACAATTTTGGTCACGATTTGTAATTCTCTGTTGCTGAGTTGGCTGAATATATTTTTTTCTACTTCTTGTGCGCCAAAAATAAGGTTGGTTGCAACAGCGAATGACAGGTAGTTTTTACCTTGATAAACAGCCATGATAGCTTTGATCATTTCATCAACAGGGCAGCCTTTATTAATATAACCTTTGGCACCGAGTTTAATGGCTTGATGGGGAATTGGGCCGTCGTCGTATACGCTTAAGGCAATAATTTTAGTGCTTGGCTCGTGCCTTAAAATTCGTTTGATTGCTTCAGCGCCTCCGATGCCGGGCATATTTAAGTCCATTAGAATAACGTCTGGCTTGAGTTGTTCGGCTAATTTAACGGCTTCTTCACCGGATGAGCCAATAGCGACGACGTCAATATCGGGGTCTGATCCTAAGAGGTATTCGATACCGCTTCTTACCAGCTCGTGATCGTCAATGAGTAGGACTTTGATGCTGTTTGAATTCATTAATTATTACTTGTTCTTCTATTAATTACACTAGCTCTCATCTTGACTAGCATAGTCCAAATCAAAGATAATGCCCACGCTTTTTGGTATTAGGCCTTGGCCTAATTAAAAGGGAAGTTGGTACGATTTCGATCAATCCCAACGCTGCCCCCGCAACGGTATATAAGTAATGTGTATTAACAGCCACTGTGTCAAAACATGGGAAGGCAATACATCGGTTAAGTAAAAATTAACCACTTATGAGCCCGGAGACCTGCCATAGGCAAACCGGTACGTTGCGGGTGGGCAACTTGGCTGACGTTGGTTTCCTTTATTCAACCTCATCATATTTCCTCTTGTGCGTCTTTTAACTGGCGCGGGGCTGCGCCTTATAACGAGGAAATCTCATGAAAAAAACCCTTTTGGCTGCCAGTATTACAGCTGCATTATCACAACAAATTGCATTGGCTGAAAACTCCATGCTCATTACTGCAACTAGGACTCCAAGCAATATTGATACATTAGGTAGCACCGTTTCTCTTATTACGGCAAAAGATATCGATCGTAAACAATATGTGTCACTAGATGAAGTTTTAATGAGTGTGCCGGGACTTAATGTTGTTCAGTCCGGTGGAAAAGGGGCTCAAACCTCAGTATTTTTACGTGGAACAAATTCTGAACATGTCCTCGTTTTAATTGATGGTGTTGAAATGAATGACCCAAGCACACCAAGCGGTGCTTTTGATTTTTCAAATTTTTTAGTTGAAGGTATTGAAAGTATAGAAGTAGTACGTGGTTCTCAAAGTGTATTATACGGTTCAGATGCAATTGGTGGTGTTATTCAAATAAGAACAAAAAAAGGGCAAGGAGATCTTGATTTTCGAGTTAAAGCTGGGGTAGGCACTCAATCAACTCACCGTGAATCAGCTGTACTATCGGGTGAAAAAAACAACTTTAATTATTCTGTTGCTATCGGGCGCTTAGACACGGATGGAGAAAGTATTGCAGCTAAAAAGAAATTAGCACCAGGGAGCATTACTGAGGACGATAATTATGAAAACATCGTTTTCTCAACACGTTTAGGCTGGAAGGGTTTTGACTCTTTAGAGGCGGATTTTACTGCTCGTTACATTGAAACTGAAGCCGATATCGATGGCGGTTTTGATTCCTCTGGTAATAATACGGCTGAGGATGTTGATGCAACGAATGATAGCGAGCAATTGTACTTAGGTTTTGAATTAAAAGGCTTATATGCTGATGGTGTTTGGCAGCCCATTTTAACGGCTAGCCGGTCGGATATTGACAGAAAAAACAAAGACGAAAGGCAAAACCTACTTGGTAACTTGGTAGATACGAATTATGAGGGTCAAAAAACAAAATTCGCACTTCAAAATAATCTATTTTTATTTGAAAATCAAATCATTACCATTGGTTTCGAACATGAAAGTGAAGAGGTGAACTCCAAGGGGTTCAGTGATTTTGGTGGTTTCATCATTAATCAACTAACCAACGCTGATCGTGATACTAAGTCTACATACATTCAAGATCAAATTGAGGTAAATGATCAACTCTTTATTACAGTAGGCGCTCGCTATGACGACACAGACGACTTCGGTTCAGAGTTAACATATAGAACGACTGCTAGTTACAACGCTACGGAAAACACACGTTTACATGCTGCTTATGGAACTGGTTTTAAAGCGCCGTCGCTATTCCAATTATTTGGTTTTACCCCCAATAACTTTGGTAGCGCATACAGTGGTAACCCAAATTTAGATGCAGAAACAAGCGATAGTTGGGAAATTGGTATAGACCAACTGTTTTTTGCTAGCGATATAAAAACTAGTATTACTTACTTTGAGACAAAGGTTGAAGATTTAATCACAACTCAATATATAGGCTTTAATAGTACTAGCGTTAATAGAGATAATGCCGATATGTCTGGTGTTGAAAGTGCAATACACTTTAAAGCACTATCTAACCTTGATATAGATATTAATCACACTTATACGCGTACTAAAGATGAGGACAATAAGGAGTTATTACGCCGACCTAAGCATAAAGCGAATATAGAGTTTAACTATGAGCCTGCTGAGCATATCAATATCAATACGAATGTTTTATATACGGGGCAGCGCGTTGATGTTGATGGTATTGGTCAACGTGTTGATGTTGGAGGCTATAGTGTTGTAAATGTTGCTGCTACATATAAGCTTAGCAACAATGTAAAGTTATTTGCACGTCTTGATAACCTTACTGATAAGTACTATGAGCCCGCTTATGGTTTTCAGGCATTAGGTCGCGCTGGGTTTATTGGTGTTGAATTAATCAATTAAACGTTTACTTTTAGGTAGTTAATAAAAAAGCAGGGATGGCTAAGGCTTACTCTGCTTTTTTATTTCTGCCAAGGTAAAACCCATTGGCTCCCTTGGTGCTCGCCAAAAATTGCATCAACACCATAAACAGCCTGCATGTTTTCAGTCGTTAGTACTTCGTTGGCGATACCTTCAGATGTTTTTATCCCGTTATTCAGTAAAACAAGATTCTCACAATACCTCATGGCTAAGTGCAGTTCATGTAAAACAATAATGACTGTTTTTCCTTTTTTCGCCAGCGTTTGCAATAACGCCATAACCTCAATTTGATGCCGTGGGTCGAGCGATACGATCGGCTCATCTGCCAGTAAAATAGGGCTCTCTGTGGCCAGCGCTCGGGCTAACATAACCCGTGCTCGCTCACCGCCAGATAGCTCATTAACCGAGCGGCCTATTAGGTGTTCTATATCCACTTCTTTAATAGCTTTTTCTACTGCCTGTAAACTCAAATTGTCTGCATGATGGCCATCATTATGGGGGTGCCTGCCTAACATAACGACCCGTTCAACGGTTAACGGCCAATGGCATTCGCCGAGTTGCGGCAAATAGGTTATTTCTTTTGCTAATTCAATCGTTTGCATGGCTTGAATGTCTTTGTCTGCCAAACGTATTACACCCGATTCAATCGGCAGTAAACCAGCTAAGGCACGCATCAGTGTCGATTTACCTGCACCATTAGGGCCAATTAAGCCAGTGAGTTTCCCTGCTGGAAACTGAATACTCATATTTTTTAATATGCTGTGGCCGGATAAACTAACAGCTATGTTTGATGCCACTAAACTCATGACAGCCACTCTCGTCTGGATTTTAAAATTAAATGTAAAAAGAAAGGAGCACCTAATAAGGCGGTTAATACGCCAATTTTAAGTTCTTGTTGAGTCGGTATTAAGCGAACAATCATATCGGCTGCTAATAGTAATATAGCACCACCCAGTGCGCTGCATATTAATAGCCGCCCGGGCTGATAGCCTACATGTGGCCGCAGTAAGTGGGGGACTACCAAGCCTACAAAACCAATACCACCGCTTACCGATACCGCAGAGCCAACTGCTAAGGCAACGCCTAAAATAATACGCCGATTAAGCATTGCTAAGTTAACGCCCAAGGATTGGGCAGTGTCTTCACCCAGTGAGAGTACATCTAAATCGCGCCGTCCTTTTAGCATTAACCACCAACCTAATAGGGTTGGCAGTAGAATTAACCAAACGTGTGTAAAGCTTCTATCGGCTAAGGAGCCCATTAACCAAAAAAATATTTCAAGAGAAGCATAGGGATTAGGCGATAAATTGAGCGCTAACGCTGTTAAGGCCGCTGCAAGGCTACTAACAGCGACGCCCGCCAATATTAGGGTGAGCATGCTGCTATTTTTACCGGTTAATAAGTACAGAAAAACAACCGCTAATAAAGCACCGGCTATCCCCCCGAGCGGTAAGGCCATGGGGAAAATAGCGCTTAAACCAAAGTAAAAAACAATCACTGCGCCCAAGGCGGCACTGCTTGATACGCCGATAACACCGGGTTCGGCCAAAGGGTTTCTAACCATGCCTTGTAAGGCCGCGCCGGATAAACCTAATGACGCGCCAATCAGCACAGCGAGTAGTGTGCGGGGTAAACGAATTTCTTCAAATACAATAGACTCTAATGTAGATTCGTTATTAAGAATGCTTTTTAAACTATTGATAATGCTTATATTTAATTCACCTATTATTAATGACAATGCCATTAACACTAACAGGCTCATTAATAAGGTTGCTGTTAAACGGGTTTCGTTATGGTTAGTCATTAAGCGAGTTTGCATGGGTGTATTAAAGGGGTTGCGCTAATAATTGCTGCTGTAGATAACTCGCTGCAGCGAAACTAGACGGTCCTGCACAACTCCAATATCTATCAGGAATGGTTATTCTTTTTACCTGTTTGAGCGCTGCGTATCGCTGGATGGCCTGGTGCTGTAAAATTTGGTGCGCTAAGCTGTTGGTGTTGTTATTGGAGCGTCCTAATAAAAGAATGTCTGGCTTTGATGCTAATAGGGATTCTAGCGATAAAGGGGCAACAAAATCTAAATTCAACTCCGCAGCAATATTTCTTAACCCCGTCATTGTTAAAATTTCATTGACGATCGTCTGCTGGCCTGCGGTAAAGCCGTTGGCATAGTAAACAGCTGCTCGTTGAGACCTGTTATCTTGTGCCCCAATAATGTTAGCTAACTGTTTGCGCATAGCCAGAATAAGCGCCTCGGCACGAGCAGATTCACCAATTTGCTGACCTAAAAAGCGTACTTGCTGAAAAATGCCGTCACTGTTGATAGGTAAGCCTAACTTAATCACCTTATAACCCAGCTCTTCAAGTAGCTGGTTAGTTGGTTGGGCGGTAAATTCACCGGCAACAATTAAGTCTGGCTTAAGTGCCATAATCTCTTCAATACGGCTACTATGCTGATGATATTGAGCCGCTTTTTGGTATAAATAAGAGGCTTCTGGGTTGGCTGCTAATGGCGTAATAGCAATTAACCGCTCGGGCGGTAATAGCGCCATTAATAGCTGATCGGCACATAGGTTTAACGAAACAATTCGCTGAGGTTTTGCTAGTACATTAGCGCTGATCAATAAGCTGATAAAAAAGGCGATGAGTCGCTGTGTTTGTTTCAATTGCATGCCAGTAATTATACGGCTATTTAACAAAAAACAAGGGATATAAAAAAGGCTAAACCTTATCTTCAGGTTTAGCCTTTTTGTTGACTAACTAAAAAAATATAGCCGTTATTACATAATAATCTGCCAGATATAAGAGATTAATAGTGCAACTTGAACAACAAAGAAGATACCGCGAATCAGCACAGCAATAGCCGAGGTAGAAATTAGATGTGCGATAGATTGAGCCACTCTGGCATACAGAATGTACATAACGGTTGGTTCTAATAAAGCCATTTGACCCGCCAAAGAGGCCGTTAATACGACGGCAGCAAAAACTGGTAGCAGTTCAAGGCTATTTAAGTGTGCACGGGTTAATCGTTGACCAAACCCGGGTACATCTGAGCCATCTGGTTTAAAGCCGTTAATAGGAATACCGCGCTTAAGAACAAAATCACTAACCGCACGAAATGTGGCTATCGATAAAACAAGAATTAAGGTCCAAAACGCAAACCCGCCTAAGGCTACAACTGCATTACTCATATTTATATCTCCTAAATTTATTATTAGTTTGTATCACTGTTCACCAACATGGTGATTCATATATAGTATCAGAGTATTTAATCAACCCTTAATGAAAAGGTTTCTCTATGAAATTACTTAATGTTGGTTTACCTGGTCAGGAAATTCCTTGTCTATTAGACAGTAACAATAATATTCGCTCTTTAGAGGGTGTGTGTGATGTTATTTCATCTAATTTTTTAGCCAACGATGGTTTACAGGCACTGAAAAACCTTGATGTTGATAGTCTGCCCATTATAGAAAAGCCTGACCGCATTGCTGCGCCGTTATTAAACCCAGGCAAGATCATTGCCGTTGGTTTAAATTATGATGAGCACATTAAAGAAACAGGGGGCAGGCAGCAAGACGAGCCGGTGCTATTTACCAAAGCGGTTAGTGCTTTAAGCGGCCCCTTTGACCTTATTGAACGACCTAAAGGCGCGACACAAGTGGACTGGGAAATAGAGCTAGTCGTTATTATTGGTAAGCCAGCTCGGTATATTTCAGAAGACGATGCAGAAGCGCATATTGCTGGTTTCTGTACGGGCATTGATGTATCTGAGCGATATTTTCAAAAAAGCCGAAGTGGCCAGTGGCTTAAAGGTAAAAGTGCCGATACCTTTGCACCTATTGGGCCATATTTTGTGACCTTGGATGAGTTTAAACAGTACCAATCATGCGCTGTGAGCTTAGATGTTAATGGTGAGCGTGTGCAGGCCAGCAATACCGATACGATGATTCATTCAGTTAAGAAGTTGGTGAGTTATATTAATGAGTTTATGAGCCTTCAACCGGGTGATTTGATTTTTACCGGCACGCCAGAAGGAGTAGGGCTTGGTATGAACCCACCACAGTTTCTTAAAGCAGGTGACACGGTGGTTGCAGAAGTGGAGGGGCTTGGTGTTCAGGAGCATAACGTTGTTGATTACGAGCCAAACTAACAAACAATAACTGTTCAATTTTAGACCACTTTTTATAAGTGTTCGTCAGTACTACCCTTTTTCTGTTTTACGCTACTTTTGCACAAAGTTATCCACAGTTTTCGTGGATAACTTTTAAAACCCCTTTCTATTCCTTTTTGATTTGCGTACACTAATCAACTATCTTGTTGAAAGGCGATCTTATTATGGTGGATAAAATAAAAAAACATGGCGGTGTACGCGCTGGAGCTGGGCGAAAAAAAGGTTCTTCAGTCTATGGTGAGCCCACCAAGGCCGTTAGAATACCAGAGAGTTTACTAACAACTGTCACCGAGTTGCTGGACTATAAAAAGAAGCAACTTGAGGTGGATAATACTCATTTTCCTAACGTATATTTTCCAGATTTTAATGGCCCTGTGCCATCGATTCCCTTCTATGGTGCTAGTGTTGCCGCTGGTTTTCCATCACCGGCGGATGATTACATAGAAAAAAGACTTGACTTGAATGAGCTCCTTATTAATAAGCCTGCGGCTACTTTTTTTGTTAGAGCAGAGGGAGAGTCGATGCTGGGTGCTGGTATTCACCCCGATGATATTCTTGTGGTTGATCGCTCCGTTCATGCAAGCGTGGGTAAAATAGTTGTTTGTGCTCTAGATGGCGAGTTAACCGTTAAACGGTTACGTTCAAAAGAAGGTAAATTGGTGCTTGCTCCCGAGAACCCAGATTACCCAGATATACCCATAAAAGAGGAAGTGGAGATGGTTATTTGGGGTGTGGTAACGAGCGTTATCCACAATGTATAAAAACCTATAAAAACGCTAACTTACCGTGAAATACCCCGCAAACATTGCATTGGTTGATTGCAATAATTTCTACGTCAGTTGTGAGCGATTATTTCGTCCCGACTTATTGAATAAACCGGTGGCCGTGCTCAGTAATAATGATGGTTGCATTGTTTCTCGTAGCCAAGAGGTTAAAGACCTAGGCATAAAAATGGCCGTCCCTGTCCACCAAGTCAGGCAGCTGGTTAGACAGCACGATATACAACTGTTTTCCTCTAATTACCCTTTGTATGCAGATTTATCCGCACGCATCATGCATAGCCTGACTGCTTTTTCGCCCTCGGTAGATGTTTACTCGATAGATGAGGCTTTTATCGATTTGGAGCGACATAACGTTAACGCAACTGACTTAGGCTTAGAGATAAAAAACAGCCTAGCACGCTGGGTTGGTATACCGGTTGGGGTAGGGATAGGCCCAACAAAAACGCTGGCTAAACTGGCAAATTATGCGGCAAAGAAATGGCCAAGTAGCGGTGGGGTAGTAGATATTAACGAACCCATTAGGCGCCAGAAGATAATGCAAATAACGCCGGTTGGCGAAGTGTGGGGCGTTGGCCGCCGATTAAACGAAAAGCTTAATACGTTGGGTATTGAAACTGTATGGGATTTGCAATCTCAACCCATCAATTCAATAAAAAAGCACTTTAATATTACCTTGGCTCAAACAGTGCAAGAATTGCAAGGGACTCCAGTTATGTCTTTTAATGAAGAGCAAAAACCAAAGCAACAAATTATTTGCTCTAGAAGCTTTAAAGATAAAGTGACTGATCGGCAAGAACTTGAACAAGTATTGAGTGTTTTTTGTCTTAAAGCAGCTGAAAAACTAAGAGCCCAGAAAGGTGTTGCGCTGCAAGTGAGTGTTTTTATTCGTACCAGCCCATTTGATAAAAAACCGTTTTATTCTGAAAAAGCGACTTATAAATTAAAATCGGGCACACAAGATAGTCGGGATTTAATTAAAATCGCCAAAAAACTATTAGCGGGTATTTTTCTCCCAGGCTATCAATATCAAAAAGCGGGTGTAACGTTAGGAGATATACAGCTGGCTCAAAGCAGTGTGATCCATCAGCAGGATATATTTAACAGTCAGTCGACAGGCAATGAAAAAAGCGTAACTCTGATGAAAACGATGGATGCCATTAATTCACGATTTAATAACAGCCTTCGTTTTGCTGCAGCAGGTAATAAGTCATTACAGCAGTCAGTTCCCATTAATAGGTCTAGCCTTTATACAACAAACTGGAAAGAAATAGCGCGGGTTAAATAGATTCTATAAAGCATCTATATTTCAATAAGTTGCAATTAATAAGAAACCTAATTTATTATTATTTAGCTACTACTCTCTACCGGATTTGTTTTGCTTACCAATTAGACCAGCTATCCTCTAGCTTTTCGGTAACTGCTCAACGCAGGAATGATGGCGGCAAAAATGGACGTAATGATTAACGCAGCCATCAAATACAGGCTATTTTCGGTCAATAAATTTAATTGGATAGGTAGCCCGAAATGCGATATTAAATAATCCTGTAAGAAAAATAGGCAAAGAGCCAAAAGAGCGATTGCTAAAACACAACTTAGCAGTGTAATCAGTAGGGCTTCTAGCTCAATGAGTAAAAACAAAATATAGGGCGGTGCGCCAATAACACGCAGTAAGTGGATTTCACGGCTGCGCTCGCGAATCGATGCCAGTAGCATTGCGCTAACCCCCAAGCAGGCAGCAATAAAAACCAATGCAGAGACTAACAGTAGCGTATTTTCTAAAACACTCATCATTTGCCAGAGTTCTGATAAAGCAACCCCTGGCAAAATAGCCAGTAAAGGTTCTTGTTTGTATTGATTGATCATCCTTTGAAACTGGAATGTGGTCATTTTTGATTTAAGACCCAGCATAAAAGCATTAAGGCTTTTGGGTTTTAAATTGGTTTGTTCTAGTTCTGCTTGAGTGAGTGTATTGTTATGTGTTTTCACGCCTTGTTGCCAATCGGTATGAATGGCTTCAATACCTTGCAAGCTAACATGCAAGGTTTGATCAACCGGCGTTCCGGTAGCTGCTAAAATCCCAACCACGGTAAAGGGTCGATCATCGTGCATACTAAAACTAGTGGCGGCAAGACCATGAGCCAAGGTGATTTTATCACCCAATTGATAACCGAGTTGTTGTGCGACATTGGAACCCAATACGACATCAAACAACTGACCAAATGCCTGTCCTTGAGTAAATGCTAAACGATGCTGTTTGCCATAGCTGAAATAGCGAAAATAGTCTGTCGAGGTGCCCAGCACACGATAGCCTTTGTGTGAATCACCGAGAGACATCGGGATCGCCCATTTCACTTTTTCATTGCTGGCAATATTGTCGTAGGTTTCCATACGGATATTGTTGGTCGGCGAGCCGATTCTAAAAACAGAATATAACAGTAAGTTGAGACTGCCTGTTCTAGCACCAACAATCAGGTCAACACCGGACACGGTATTAGAGAAATTGTCTTTAGTTTGTTGGCGAATTTGCTCGACACCAAGTAACACAAAAATACTCACTGTCATCGCCATCAATGAGAGCATAACTGAGCCTTTACGGTCGAGTAAGCTTTGCAGGGCCAGTTTGGCTAGCATGAGGCTGAACCCCCTAATTGATTGATATCATGCAAAGATTCAACATTCTCAAAATAACTGGATAAGCTAAGGTCATGGCTGACGAACAGTAATGTCATGTTGTTATCAGCCACTATCGTCATTAACAAGTCCATAAAGGCGTCTCTATTTTTTATGTCTAGCGAAGAGGTAGGTTCATCAGCCATCAGTAAACGCGGTTTGTTGATCAAAGCGCGGGCAATGGCAACGCGTTGCTGTTGCCCAATACTTAGCTCGCGGGTAGGGCGGTACCATTCTTTCTTGGCGATGTGCAATGCATTTAATAGCTCTTGAGTTTCTTCGTTTAGGTCGATTGAGGACTGTCGTTTTGCAAACCGAGTCGCCAACAAGATATTGTCGACTGGACTGAGGTAGGGAACCAAATTAAACTGCTGGAATACATAACCGATATGCGCAGCACGGAAGCGATCACGCTGTCGGCCGCTCATTTTATCTAAAGGTTGGCCAAGAACGTTCAACTGTCCATCGCTCGGCGGAAGTAAACCACTCAACAGGCTCAGTAAAGTTGATTTGCCACTACCTGAAGGGCCGTGTAAAAATATCCGCTCTTCGCTAGCTAAAGACCAATGGGGAATATTTAATATATTCTGCTCAGGCTGTGCCGGGTAGTGAAAGCGGATATTGGTGAGCTCAATGGCCATTAAACGCCTCAACAATGCATCAATTAAAGTGCTATAAATGATATAATGTAACATTGCAGAATGAAATCAATTTTTAAAATTTTTGAGTGCTTAACATAATGCCTAAACTATTAAACGTAACGTTTTTTATATTCGCCACATTGACGCTCTTAGCATGTGAGATGCCAGATAGTGAGGTTGTTAACGAAGCAATAGATCCAGTATTGAGGCCAGAAGTAGTAGAGTCGCCAACTAAGCAACCGTTAATAACTGATAAGCCTGAACAGGCAACACTGTCAGAATCGAGCTTCAAAACCATTGAATGGACGAAGTTGATGCCGAAAGAAGACTTAGAAATACTTCTTAATCCGCCTAGCTACATAAACGATATTGAAGATGGTTCATTTGAAGATCAGATTAGTAGCCAAGTTGCTAATGCCCTTGCTGCTGCTAGTGATGATCCCTATCAACAGGCACTCTCTTCAACACGGATTGTTCAGGAAATGGATGGGCAAGCGATTCGAATTCCAGGCTTTATTGTGCCCTTAGAGTTTGATGATGAACAAACCATCACTCAGTTTTTTCTAGTACCTTTTTTTGGTGCCTGCATTCATGTGCCGCCACCACCACCTAATCAAATTATTTTTGTAAACTACCCAAAAGGCTTAAAAGTAGAGGCTTTGTATGACCCTTTCTGGGTATCGGGTATTGTAAAAACATCGCTTGTTGAAAATGAGGTGGCAACAGCCGCTTACAGCATGCAGATGCAATCATTTGAGCTTTACTCAGAATAAACCATTAAAAATCAATCGGCGATACAAGCCATTAGCTGCGGTTCTAAGGCGTCATCGAGGCGGTCAGAAATAATTTCAATACGGCTTTCCAAGCACTCGTCCAGTCCAATCTCTGTTAACGTATCGTTAGCAAGGTTATAAGCAAAAAAACCAGCCTCAGTTATAAAAACGGCCTTCATTCGTTCGACTTGCAAGCCGGTTAAAAATACCAGTAATTTTTCGCACTGAAAAACCTTATGAGGAGAAAAGCGCCAGCCGATACTTTTATATCCTTCACCCTCATTGATGGCCTTTAAGAATCCGCAAGCCGGTATGTCAGCCTCTGAAACAAGTGGTTTTGAACCCGATGCGTGATGATGGGGAAGGGACGCTTGGTATGAACTGGAGGTTGAGCCCTGTAATGCTGAAAAGGGTATTTCCCCATGCTGGGTAAAAATAACACGTGTGTTGGTCTGTCCTCGTTGTTTCACGTAAGCAATTAAGTTGGCCTTATCAGTGTCTTGATATAAGTCCAACTTATTTCCAACAACGGTATCGGCAATTGCAATTTGCTGGTTAAACGTTTCATGCTGGGTATAGCGTGAGTCAGACAAGTTTCTTGCATCCACCAAGGTAATAGTTTTCTGCAAGCACAAGACCTCCTGATAATACTCCATAGAAAGCGCCTGCAATACTTCTTTAGGGTGTCCGAGCCCGGTGGGTTCAATCAGTAAACGATCTGGTTTAGCTTTCGCTAAGAGTTGGTTTAAGGCAGTTTGCATAGGTAAGCCGGCAGCACAACACATGCAGCCTCCGGGTACTTCACGAATGAAAATCCCCTCGTCGGTTGAATGTTGACCGGCTACAACACTGCCGTCGACACCAATTTCTCCAAATTCATTGATTAATACCGCCCAGCGTTCATCGTTTGGTTTGCATTTAAGTAAATGCAAAATTGCAGAGGTTTTTCCAACACCTAAAAAGCCTGTAATGATGTTGGTGGGAACGGCTTGAATGTTACCGCTTTCAAAGCTCATTGCTGTCAGTGATCCTAACGTGCTGATTATCAACATCAACGTGTAAATAAAAACACGATTTGCGGCCGGTATGGCAAGCAGCTCCTTGTTGCTCGACTTCACAAAGAATAACATCGCCATCACAATCGAGCGACATGGCTAGCAATTTTTGCCAGCTACCACTGGTTTCACCTTTAATCCAAAGCTGCTGACGGCTTCTCGACCAGTAGGTCATGCGCTGAGTTGCAATTGTCTGTGCAAGTGCCTCTTTATTCATCCAGGCGAACATTAATACCGACTGGGGGTTTGCATCTTGAGTAATAACAGGAATTAAACCTTGCTCGTTAAAAGCAAGTTGCTCTATAACTTCAGGTAATGCTAATAAACTGTTGTTACTTTTTTGCTCTAAGGCGATAAAGTAGTCGCGTTTCAATTTACACCAGAATCTTTATCGTTAGGGCAGGCGCAGTTTTCATGGTCTAGTGCATTACAAAGGCGGTAATTAAACCAATGGCCAATGGCAACGAAGCAGGCGCCTAAAACTGTCAGTGTCTTTTCACCTGACTCACCAATTCGCTCTTCTCCTAAAGCTAAGGCCAAGATGAGTAGCGCCACTCCAATTGCGCCTAAATAGAACAGTTGATAGCGTTTGTGCTGTTTGCAGCCCAAGGTTAAAGCGTAAAGACTGCTTGGAATGACAGCCACAACCATCCATAGATGGGGTACTGGGGATTTTCCCTCCTAAAAAGACATAATCCCCTGTAGGCCCCGTCT
>OJEN01000068.1_pt1 | contig 45421 bp, 38 predicted proteins | sample 1593351 | NCBI WGS metagenome assembly OJEN01 (sample SAMN05416777, study PRJEB24817) | seawater metagenome | isolation source: Sea water | place: Canada:Atlantic | collected 2013-11 | reverse complement strand
CCGCCCGGCTGGGCTCAGGTGGCAAGGGAAAGGAATTTCGCGTGGCCTATGAGATGCTCATAACCGATGTCTCCGATTACGTCGGACTCATCAAACTCAACAGACCCGATGCGCTCAATGCGCTGAACGCCCAATTGCTCACCGAGCTGGCGGACGTGCTGAAGGCGTGGGACCGCGACGACAACGTTCGCGCCATCGTGCTGACCGGATCGGAAAAGGCATTCGCCGCAGGGGCCGACATCAAGGAGATGTCGGACAAGTCCTCCGTCGATATGTTCGTGTCCGATTACTTCACCGAACAAACCGACGCGGTCGGCCGCACGCGCAAGCCGATCATCGCCGCCGTATCCGGCTTCGCGCTGGGGGGCGGGTGCGAACTGGCGATGATGTGCGACTTCATCATCTGTTCGGACACCGCGAAGTTCGGCCAGCCGGAGATAAACCTGGGCGTCATGGCCGGAATGGGCGGCACCCAGCGTCTGACCCGCCTGGTGGGCAAGTCCAAGGCGATGGAGATGAACCTGACGGGGCGCTTCATGGATGCGGAGGAAGCAGACCGATCCGGTCTGGTGTCACGTGTCGTGCCGGCGAAGGAGCTGCTGGACGAAGCGCTCAAGACGGCGGGAAAAATCGCGGAGAAATCCCAGATCGCCGTGATGGCGGTCAAGGAATCGGTCAACCGCGCCTACGAGATGACGCAGCGTGAGGGCATTCTGTTCGAGCGCCGCGTCTTCCACTCCCTGTTCGCCACGGAGGACCAATCCGAGGGGATGGCCGCCTTTGCTGAAAAGAGAACCCCGAAATTCCGCGACAAGTAACCCAAACACCGCCAATGGCGTTGACAGACCACGGGCACGGGTGTACTTGCGCGGCTCATCTTTGAATCAAAAGAACCGGAATCAATCATGGCAAATACGCCTTCTGCTAAAAAGCGCGTGCGCCAGCTCGAGCGCCGCACCGAGATCAACAAGGCGCGTCGCTCGCGTATTCGTACCTATCTGCGCAAGGTCGAGGAGGCCATCGCCGGTGGCGATCAGGCTGCGGCGAAAACCGCGCTTCAGGATGCACAACCCGAGATCATGCGCGGCGTGACGAAGGGCGTGATCCACAAGAACACCGCCTCGCGCAAAGTGTCCCGGCTGTCCAGCCGTGTGAAGGCGATGGCCTGAGGTCAGACGCTGCAGGCGAACGTGAATACAGGGGCGTATCTTCGGATGCGCCCTTTTCGTTTGCCCCTCCAATCCTCGACCCGCATCCGCGCGACGCAACATTCGCCCCGACGTCACTTCGCCATCGCATTCGGATGTTCCGCATTCGGTCCTGTTGCGAGAATCGCACCCAATCCGTAAGTTCTGGCAACGCACCGCAACGGCTTATCCATTGATTCCATATGGCTCCGCCTTCGAAGGAAGAACCTCCTTCGGGAGGTGCGCTTTTCCTTGGATAACGCAAATATATCAACATCTTAGCGTGAAAATTTGTCTCGGTTTCGCTTGTGTGAAAGACCCGACTCAGACTAGTTTCTTCGAACGACGAAGACAGCTTCGAACAGAAGACCGCGTCGGACAAATGAGGAGAGCATTACGTGTCGCAGATCGAACAGATGAAACCGCAAGAGGCGTACGAGATTCTGCGGTCGAATCCTGCGGCGGCCCTTGTTGACGTCCGAACGCAGGCGGAATGGAATTTCGTAGGCATCCCCGATACGAGGGACCTGGGCAACGCGATGGCACTGGTACAGTGGGCGCGTTACCCCGATATGGCCGTGAATACCGATTTCGTTCAGGAACTGACCGATCAGCTTGGCGGGCAGATTCCCGACACGCTGTTGTTCATCTGCCGCTCCGGCGCCAGGTCGCAGAACGCGGCGCAGATGATCTCTCAGCAAATGTCCCAGGCAGGCAGGGACGTTCGCTGCATCAATGTCGCGGAGGGATTCGAGGGTGATCTCGATTCCAAATCTCAGCGAGGAAAGCTCAACGGCTGGAAGGCCGCTGCGCTGCCTTGGCGACAAACCTAGAACCAACGCCGGGCGATCACGCCCGCACTGAAACTCTTGCCTGCCGGCCCGCCTGATGCGTGGTCCGGTGACAACCGGATTTTGATGGGACGAAAAATGTCGGATACCGATGCCTGGGGGCGGATTTGCACGGATATGAAATCCACGATCGGCAAGGAAGCCTATCAAAGCTGGATCGATCCGCTTGCGCTTCACAAGATCGAACAGGGCATCGCGCATTTCGCCGCGCCGACCAGCTTTATCGGCCGCTGGGTGGATCGCAATTACGGTGAGCGCATCCGCTCCTCCTTCGCGCGTGAGGGGTACAGCGTCACCCGTCTGGATTTCAGCGTCAGCCCGGCAGCGCGCAAGGCCGCCACTCCGGCGGGCCAGCGCAGCGCGCCCCTGAACGCTCCATCGGCCAAGACGACAGCCATCGCCCACGCAGCGGAGGAAGAACTGCCCGGATCGCCGCTGGATCCGCGCTTCACATTCGACAGCTTCGTCGTGGGCAAACCGAACGAGCTGGCCCATGCCGCCGCGCGCCGCGTGGCCGAGGGGGGCGAGGTCGCCTTCAACCCGCTCGTCCTCTATGGCGGGGTCGGACTGGGCAAGACGCACCTGATGCACGCCATTGCCTGGAAACTTCAGCAGGACAATCCCGGCTTTCGCGTGCTCTACCTCAGCGCGGAGCAGTTCATGTACCGCTTCGTTCAGGCGCTGCGGTTTCGTGATACGATCTCGTTCAAGCAGATGTTCCGGTCCGTCGATGTTCTGATGGTGGATGACGTGCAGTTCATCGCTGGCAAGGATTCCACGCAGGAGGAATTCTTCCACACTTTCAACGCGTTGATCGACCAGAACAAGCAGGTCATCATCTCCGCCGACCGTGCGCCGGGGGAAATCGACGGGATGGAGGATCGGATCAAATCCCGTCTGCAATGGGGGCTAGTGGCGGACATTCACCCCACTGACTACGAATTGCGGCTCGGCATCCTGCAAGCAAAGCTGGACGCCCAGCGCGCGCAGCATCCCAACGTCACCATCGATCCGAAGGTTATCGACTTCCTCGCGCATCGGATCAGCAGCAATGTGCGTGTCCTCGAAGGCGCGCTGACGCGGCTCTACGCCTTTGCCTCGCTCGTCGGGCGTCACATCGATCTGGACATGACCCATGAATGCCTGACCGACCTGTTGCGGGCGTCCGAACGTAAGGTCACAATCGAGGAAATCATGCGCAAGGTCGCGGAATACTATCACCTGCGCATGAACGATCTGATGTCGGCCCGGCGCGCCCGCGTTGTGGCCCGCCCCCGTCAGGTCGCGATGTATCTGGCCAAGACTTTGACATCCAAAAGCCTGCCCGAAATCGGACGCAAGTTCGGGGGCCGGGACCACACCACGGTGATCCATGCGGTCAAGCGGGTAGAGGAGCTGAAGCAGACCGACAGCCAGATCGCAGACGATGTCGAATTGCTGCGGCGGATGCTCGAAGCCTAGGACCTTATTACCGCCGGACGTGTCCGTCTTGGGCAATCACGACTTGGAGAGGACGGCGCGAGGATAATGCCTGCACGACTATTCTGTGTCAGAAGCAAGACATCGCGGTTGAACTTCGGCGTTCCACCTTCATCTTGTTATGGACATCACAGGAGGTCCATCGTGGATCGTATTATCAAAAATTTCGTCTTGCTATGCGCCGCGTTGATGCTGCCCGCGTCCCTTCATGCACAGGATGCGCCGAACATGCGGGAAATAACCCGCGTTTCGACGCATATGGGAACGATGGCCGCATCCTTCGTCATGGAGCTGGACGAAGGGGAGCCGGTTACCACCCTGCAGTTCGAACCTTGGCAAATGCTCGACGATCTGTTTCGCGACGATATCGTGTTGCTGATGCGCCATGGGCCCACGGATTGGTCCAAGCGCGACGCATCGAACGTTGCACCGACCGATTGTGCAAACCAGCGCATCATGACCAGTTACGGCATGGCGCGCATGCGCGAACTGGGAACGCTGCTGGCCGCGAACGAGGTTCGACCCGGCTCTATCGTGGTGTCCGAATGGTGCCGCAATCGCCAGACGCTCGACAACCTGATGATCGGATTCGAGCGGATCGACCCCGATTATGCCAATTCCATCGACGTTGAGGTTGATCCCGGCATGAACCTGCTGCTCTCGCTGCAAGGTGCACGTGACGCGGTGCCTCTGCGGGAACGGATTTCCTCATGGGAGGGGGATGAGAAGGGCCCGCTTCTGATTATCACCCACTTCACCAATATCGACGAGGTGACGAATTTCCACGTCTACGAGGGCGAGATTCTGGTCATCGACCCCAAGCGGAACAATCGCGTCCTGGGATATCTGCGTCTGCGCAGTGCCGAACCGGATGTCGGGCATTTCAACGATGAAACCATACCGGAGGATGCGGCGGGCGAGGTGACCTACTGAGGGTGTAGTGACTGCTGGCTCTCGAATCGCATCCATTCCGAATTCCGTCAGATTTGCTGCGAGCCGTGCGGCGCGGGCAGGAAATGGCGGCTATCCGCTATGGAAACCTCTGCTTTGAGGAGCGCGCGTGCACCTTGGCAGAAGCCCGGCGTCGTCCATGCAGCCACCCTGCGGGACCAGGTACTCCACACGGTTGGGTGTGATGAATCGTCGCTGCGCGTATCGGGTCACAAGAGCGTTTTCCAAACTCTCCGAACTGACGTAAAGCTGTGCTCATGATAAACATGCAATCCTCCGTCACCCCTCCGATGCGTGCCCTGTGGGCGCTGACCCTCGTTCTTTTCGCCATCGAAGCCGTACTTCAGCTCTACGATATCGGCGTGCCGGGGATATCGCGCAGGCTCGCCTATACATACGGCGCATTCTGGCGTCCGCTGGTATTTGCCGAGGTCGAGCCGGTCTTCGCTTTGCAACCTTTCACCATGTTCATCAGCCATGCGTTTCTGCATGGCAGCTTTCTGCATGTCGTGATGAATGCGGTGATCCTGCTCAGCGTAGGCCGGCTGATCGTCACCATTTGCGGTGAGGCGCGGATGCTGGCGCTGTTCGTGCTCAGCGCAATCGCGGGCGGGGCCGGGTTCGCCCTGTTCGGGCCACAGGAACTGGTGCCGATGGTCGGCGCGTCGGGGGCTGTGTTCGGCTTCTTGGGCGCGTGGAAGCGCTGGGAATTCATCGCTTTGCGCTCCACGGGCCGGTCCACTGCGCCCGTCTGGAAGTTCATTGCGTCGCTGACCGTCCTGAACGTGGCGCTGCATTTCGGGCTGGGCGGCACACTGGCATGGCAGGCGCATCTTGGCGGTGCGCTGGCGGGATGGGTTCTGGCCCCCCTTCTGCGGGCACCGCCTCGTCCCGCCTGATCGCGCCGCGATCTTGTCAAAGTGCAACGGCAATCCCTATGTGCCACCTCAACACGAGATGAGGAGAGCCCCATGACCGATGACACCCGTTTTCCCGGCTGGCACGGAACCACGATCATCGCGGTGCGCAAGGGCGGCCGCGTTGCGGTCGTCGGTGACGGTCAGGTCAGCGTTGGCCCGACCGTGATGAAGGGGACCGCCCGGAAGGTGCGTCGCCTGACCCCCGGCGGCTCGGACGTGGTGTGCGGCTTCGCCGGCTCCACCGCCGATGCGTTCACCCTGCTGGAACGGCTGGAAACCAAGCTGGAGGCGACACCGGGCAAGCTGGCCCGCGCCTGCGTCGATCTGGCCAAGGATTGGCGCACCGACAAGTATCTGCGCAATCTGGAGGCGATGCTGATCGTCACCGATGGCTCCGATCTGTTCATCGTGACCGGTGCGGGCGACGTGCTGGAACCCGAACACGACATCGCCGCCGTGGGATCCGGCGGCAATTTCGCGCTGGCCGCCGCCCGTGCCCTGATGGATCAGGACATGGATGCGGAGGCGATTGCCCGGCGCGCCCTGTCCATCGCTTCCGAGATCTGCGTCTACACCAACGGCAACGCGACGGTTGAGGTCATCTGACCTCCCGCCCATGCCTGCCCCTTTGAGAGGACATCCAATGACCGACCTGACCCCGCGCGAAATCGTCACCGAGCTCGACCGCTTCATCATCGGCCAGGCCGACGCGAAACGTGCCGTTGCCGTGGCCCTGCGCAACCGCTGGCGGCGCCAGCGGCTGGACGACACCATGGCCGAGGAAGTGTATCCCAAGAACATCCTGATGATCGGACCCACCGGTGTGGGCAAAACGGAGATCTCGCGACGGCTCGCCAAACTGGCCCGCGCCCCGTTCATCAAGGTCGAGGCGACGAAGTTCACCGAAGTCGGCTATGTCGGTCGCGATGTCGAACAGATCATCCGCGATCTGGTGGACGCCGCCATCGTGATGACCCGCGAATATCGGCGTGAGGAGGTCAAATCCAAAGCGCATGAGGCAGCAGAGGCCCGCGTCATCGCAGCACTTGCCGGTGAGGGCGCGCGCGAGCAGACCCGCGAGATGTTCCGCCGGAAACTGCGTGACGGATTGCTCGACGATACTGAAATCGAGGTCGAAGTGTCCGACACCTCGAACCCGCTGGGCGCCATGGACATCCCCGGTATGCCGCCCGGTGGTCAGATGATGGACCTTGGCTCGCTGTTCGGAAAGGCGATGGGCGGACGCAAGACCAAGAAACGCCTGCGCGTCGCCGACAGCTATGAGATTCTGATCGCAGAGGAAGCGGACAAGCTGCTGGATGAGGAGGCCCTGACGCGTGAGGCTGTGCAGGTCGTCGAACAATCCGGCATCGTCTTCATAGATGAGATCGACAAGGTCGCGAGCAAGCAGGACGGGCGTGGTGGCGAGGTCAGCCGCGAGGGCGTGCAGCGTGATCTGCTGCCCCTGATCGAAGGCACCACCGTTTCCACCAAGCATGGGCCGGTGAAGACCGATCACATCCTGTTCATCGCCTCGGGCGCGTTTCACGTCGCGAAACCGTCGGACCTGCTGCCGGAACTACAGGGCCGCCTGCCGATCCGGGTCGAACTGCGTGCCCTGACCGAAGCTGATTTCGTGCGCATCCTGACGGAAACGGACAATGCGTTGACCCGTCAATACACCGCGCTTCTGGGAACCGAGGGCGTCACCGTGACATTTACCGAGGAGGGCATCTCGAACCTTGCGCGGATCGCGGCGGAGGTGAACGCCAATATCGAAAATATCGGCGCGCGGCGGCTCTACACCGTGCTGGAACGGGTTTTCGAGGAGTTGAGCTTCACCGCGCCCGACCGCAGCGGGGAAACGGTTCAGGTCGATGCCGCATTCGTTGAAAAACACCTGGGCGAACTGAGCCGATCCAACGATCTCAGCCGCTACGTGCTCTGACATTGCGGCTTTCCTGCTGAACACATCCCCGCCCTGCCCGTGCGATCAGGCGCTTCGGGCGGGGATGTTTGCGGAAGCTGACGCGAGGAAAGGCGGCACATGGCAGTCGCCTGACAGGATGATGACGTGTCCCGCTCATGCGGCGCTGGCCTCCTGTCACGGATAGACTATCTTCACCCCATGACACTGCTCGCCTGCCCTTCCTGCGATATGCTCCACGATGTACCCGACCTGCCGCAGGGCCGTCGGGCCTATTGCCTGCGCTGCAATCACATGCTGGTTTCGGGGCGGCACACCTCGCTCGACCGAACGCTGGCGACAGGCTTCGCGATTGCCATCCTGATCGTGTTCGCGCTGTTCTTTCCGTTCCTGTCGATCGAGGAGCTCGGATTTTCCAATACCACCACCTTGCTGGGCGTGGCCGCGGCGTTTCTGGAGGGATGGCTGATTCCGCTGACCCTTGCCGTTACCGCCAGCATCGTGGCGATTCCGCTGATCCGGGTGGCTTTTCTGATCTATGCACTGTTCCCGATCTGGCGCGGCCGCCCCCCCGCGCCCCACGCCGCGCGCGCCTTTCGCTGGTCAGAGGCATTGCGACCCTGGTCCATGGCGGAGATCTTCGTGCTGGGCGCAGCGGTGGCATTGGTCAAGGTCGCGGACCTGGCCACGATCGGTTTCGGTCCGGCCTTCTGGGCGTTTTGCGCCGCCGTCTTCATCATCGCGTTCGAGCGGCAGATCACCGACGCCGCCTCGATCTGGTCGATGCTGGACAATGAGCCATGAACGTCCTGACCGCGCGCGAGGCAGGCCTCGTTTCCTGCCACAGATGCGAACTGGTCCACGATCAGGGGGTCGCGCGGTGTCGGCGGTGCCATGCGCACCTGTCTTCGCGAAAACCCTATAGCCTGCAAAGGGTCTGGGCATGGCTGATCGCGGGGATCGTCGCCTATATTCCGGCCAACCTGTACCCGATGCTGGTAACACGGCAACTGGGCACGACGCATGAGGACACCATCGTCGGCGGCGTGATCGTTCTGGCAGATACCGGCGCCTACGGCATCGCGGGGATCGTTTTTTTTGCCTCCGTTGTGGTACCACTTTCCAAGTTCGGGGTGATCGCCCTGCTGGCGTGGTCCGTGACGCGCCCGAATAGTTTGAGCCAGCATTCGCGGCTTCACCTGCATGAGGTCATCGAATTCGTGGGCCGCTGGTCGATGATCGACGTGTTCGTCGTAGCCTTGCTGACGGCACTGGTCCAGTTGGGTGCGGCGGCCAGTGTGCATCCGGGGCCCGCTGCCGTATGCTTCGCCCTGTCAGTCGTTTTCACCATGCTGTCCGCGCAAGCGTTCGACCCGCGCCTGATCTGGGATCGCCCCGACACTCCGCCGAAGGATACCTGATTTGACCGACCTGCCGCCCCCCGCCCCCCGGATCGAGACTGACGCCAAGCAACCCTACTGGAAACGCGTGTCTCTGGTGTGGGCGATCCCCTTGGTTGCCCTGATCGTGGCCGCAGCGGTGACCTATCGGACCTATGCATCGCGCGGACCGGTCATTTCGGTGCACTTCACCAACGCGGCGGGCATCGTGATCGGGCAGACCCCGCTGCGGTATCGAGATGTGAGGATCGGCCAGGTCGAGGATATCAGCTTCGGCCCCGGTCTTGACGACGTTCTGGTCCATGTTCGGCTGGACCGCGATATCGCATCCTACCTGACCGAGGAGGCGGTGATCTGGATCGTGCAGCCAGAGATTACCGCGCAGGGGATCTCCGGCCTCAGAACGGTGGTCAGCGGCACCTATCTCGCGGCTCAGTTGCCCGATGAACCGGGCGAGCAGGTGACCGAACTGACCGGGCTGGAGCGTGCGCCCCTGACGCCCATCGACCAACCCGGCCTGCGCGTCACGCTGCGCACCGCGCTGGCCAGTTCCATCTCTCTCGGCTCCCCGGTGCTGTACAAGGGCATCGAGGTCGGCCAGGTCGAGGATCTGGAGCTTTCCAGCAATGGTCGCACGATCATCTATACCGCCTTTATTCGTGAGCCCTACAACAACCTCATCACTGATGGGACGCGGTTCTGGGATGCGTCGGGATTCAACTTCACGCTGGATACCAGCGGCGCCTCGCTGAATGTGGACAGTCTGGCCGCGCTGCTGCGCGGGGGGGTCACGTTCGACACGGTTTTCGAGGGCGGATCGGCCGTCACGCAGGATCGCGGGTTCCGTCTGTATCCGAACCCTGAAACCGCCCGCTCCTCGCTTTTCGATACGTTGGAACGCGCGCCGGTCACCGTCTCGGCGGTCTTTCCCGGTTCGGTCAGCGGCCTGCGGGTGGGGGCGCAAGTCTCCTATCGCGGGATCCCTGTCGGCACCGTTACCAGCCTGTCCGCGCGACTGGCCGGCGAGGAAGGACACCGAACGGTCGAGTTGATCGCCGCGTTCGAGATCGAGCCGGGGCGGCTCGGCCTGCCGGCGGGCTCGGACACGAGCATCACGCTCGACCTGTTGGCGGAGCTGGTCGCGGATAACGGGCTTCGCGCCCAGCTCAGCGCGCCATCGATCCTCAGCGGGGCGCAGAACATCGAGCTGACCGAAGTGCCGGACGCGGTGGCGGCCGTGCTCGACACGAATGTTCAACCCTTCCCCCGCATTCCAACTGTGGAAACGGACGCGAGCGGTCTGGCCGAAACGGCCGAGGGGTTGATGACGCGCATAGACGAATTGCCCATCGAAGCGGTCCTGAACGCGGCGACACAGGCCCTGACCGCTGTCACGTCCCTGCTCAACGATCCCGAGCTGCGGGAAATTCCCGCTGGCGCAAATGGCGCGATCGCGGATCTGCGCGATCTGCTGCAATCGGATGGCATTACGCAGGCCCCGGATGAATTGCTCGCCGGTCTGACCGCGCTGCGCGGTTTGCTGGAGGACGCGCAGCAAGCCGCCCTAATCGAGGCCTTCTCGACCGCTGTGGCCGACATCTCCACCCTTGCGGGCACCCTCAACCAGACGGCGGAGGAGATCACGCCCGAACTGGAATCGACCCTGATCGCCACCGAGGCATTCCTGACCTCGACGCAGGAAGTGCTGGACGATCCTTCGACCCGCGCGATCCCGATGCGGGCGGAGGCCCTGCTGGCGGAGGTGCAGGCCATCGTCTCCGACCCGGCCTTGCAGGCTGCGCCCGAAACGTTGCAAACCGCCCTGGCCCAGGCCGAGGCGATCCTGAACGAGTTCCGCGATGCGGACATTGCGACCCGCCTGGCCACCGCCCTGGATGAGGGCGCGTCCGCCGCGACCGGAATCGCGGATCTGACCACCGGCGCGGCCGACCTGCCTGATACCTTGGCCGCCGTGATCAAGGAGGTGGACGAACTGACGAACACGGCCACCGCATTCCTGTCCGACCCCGAGGTGACCGCCGCCCCGGCGGAGTTGACGGGGCTGCTGCGTTCCGCCCGGGAAATCCTGGACGACGAGGCGACCCGCGCCCTGCCTGAGGAAACCCTGGCCGGGATCGCGACCATCAATCGCACATTGGCCGCCATCGAGGAGGCGGACATCGCCACCCTGCTGGACGAAACGCTGACCTCTGCCACGCAGGCAGCGGCCCGTCTGGCCGAGATCGCTGAAGCAGCGGAGCCTGTTCCCGGTGCGCTGAACGATCTGATCGCGAATGCTGACTCGATCCTGACCGATCCCGGAACGCAGGCGCTGCCCAAGCAGGCCACAGCCGCGTTGAGCGCCCTGCGCACCTTGCTGGAGGATCCCGAGACGCAGGCATTGCCTGCCGATATCGGGGCCGGACTGCGCAGTGCCCGTATCCTGCTGGACGATCTGATCGCTGCGGAACTGGGTCAGCGCCTGCAGGATGCGCTCGCCGATGCGGGCCGCGCTGCGGCCAGCGTGGCGGAGGCATCCGACGGCGTTCCCGACCTGATCGCGCGCATCGACGCCGTGGTGAAGGATGCCGAGCAGGTGGAACTGGACGTTCTGGCCCGAACCGCGCAGGATCTGCTGCGCAGTGCCGATGACATCCTGTCCGCCCCCGGTGCAGAGGATCTGCCCGCCTCGCTGAACGGCGCACTGAACGAGGTTCGCGTAACGCTGGCGGAATTGCGCGGTGTCGGTGTGGCGCAGGGTCTGGGCGATACGTTGAGCACGGCGGAACGCGCGGCGGAGGCCATTCGCTTGGCCGCGCTCGATGTACCGGGCCTGTTGTCGCGACTGGATGCACTGACCTCTCAGGCAGGAACCACAATCGCCGCCTATAACGAGGATTCGCTCCTGAACGAAGAGGCCATTCGTGCCATCCGCGAGTTCCGCGATACCGCCCGTGCGATCACCGCGCTGGTCAGGCAGATCGAACGCAACCCCAACTCCCTTCTCACCGGGCGCTGACGCACCCCTCGCAAAGGATCGACCCCATGCGCTTTCTCTTGCTCGCCCTCGCCCTCACGCTGACGGCCTGTAGCTCCGCGCCGGAACCGCGCATTCAGCTGGCCCCGATCGCACCCGCTGCCGAAACCACGGACAGCGTCGTGCAATCCATCGAGCTGCGCGAAATCTCCCTGCCATATTACGCGCAGGGTGAGGAGATCGGCATCGTCGAGGCGGATGGCAGCGTTGCCTTGCGCACCGACATTCTGTGGGCCGACCTGCCCCCCCGGGCGCTGACCTTGCGGTTGGCGCAAACACTGGCCGCCCGCTTGCCCGAGACGGCCGTCGCGGCGGAACCCTGGCCCCTGCTCAGCCGCGCCGATCTGCGGATCGAGATTCAGGTCGCCCGGGCGCTGGGCCAGATCGGCGGCGACTACAATCTGGACGGTCAGTATTTCATAATCGCTGGCAATTTGGGGGAGTATGAACGCGCGCAAAGCTTCGCGATCTCACAGCCTGTCGAAGGCATCGGGTTTACGGCGATCTCCGTCGCACAATCAGCGGCGTTCGATCAGTTGGCCGATCTGATCGTCGCGGATGTGGCGGCGGTCACGCCTGCCGACATTGGGCGGCGGTGAGGCGACCGCCTATTGCGCGTTCTGCGGCAGCCCGTCGTCGATCCGGTAATAGTCGCCCTTGTCATCTGTGAATATGTGCAGAGCCAGCGCCGTGCCGGTCGGCCCATCGAACGCCCCCATCGCGACTGCGGTGCTGGTGCCTGCCAAGGGGTCCCAGAACAGGAACGCGCCGCATTCTGCACAGAACCCGCGGCGAACCTTGGGGGAGGATCGATACCAGCGTATCGCGCTGTCGCCCTCGATCCGCAACCGAGCGCGGTCGATATCAATGGAGGCCCAATAGTGGCCCGACATCTTCCGGCACTGGCTGCAATGGCAGGCATTGGGCGCTGGCAAGTCGCCCGTGACGCTGAACCGGACGGCGCCGCACAGACATGATCCTGAATGCATGATGTTTCCTCCGAACTGGGCGCAGTATGCAAGCTGTACGGGATATGGCAAAGCCGCGATCACGTCTGGCACCACGAAGCAGCCCAAATCTTGCGCAAGGTCTGGTCGCGGCATACGGGACTTGCGCAACAATATGTCCCGCGTTATCTCCTGATGCAGTGCACCATCAAACGTGAGTCCCATCATGGCCCAGAAAGACCGCCCCTGGCTTTTCCGCACCTATGCGGGACATTCAACCGCCAGCGCGTCCAACGCGCTTTACCGGTCAAATCTGGCAAAAGGTCAGACAGGGTTGAGCGTGGCGTTCGACCTGCCCACACAGACAGGCTATGACAGCGATCACGTGCTTGCCGGGGGCGAGGTTGGCAAGGTCGGCGTGCCGATCAGCCATCTGGGCGACATGCGCGCCCTGTTCGCGGACATTCCACTGGACCAGATGAACACCTCGATGACCATCAACGCCACCGCCGCGTGGCTGCTCGCGCTCTACGTCACGGTGGCGGAGGAACAGGGCGCGGATTTCGCCGCGCTCAAGGGCACGGTGCAGAACGACATCATCAAGGAATATCTGTCGCGCGGCACCTATGTCTTCCCTCCCGCGCCCAGCCTCAAGCTGATCGGGGACATTGCGGAGTATTGCTATACCTCCGTTCCGAAATGGAACCCGATGAACGTCTGTTCCTACCATTTGCAGGAGGCCGGCGCCACGCCGGAGCAGGAGCTGGCCTTCGCGCTGGCCACCGCGACCGCCGTGCTGGACGAGGTTCGCCCCCGTGTCTCGGAGGAGGACTTTCCCGGCCTCGTCGCGCGGATTTCCTTCTTTGTGAACGCGGGCATCCGGTTCGTGACGGAGATGTGCAAGATGCGCGCCTTCGTGGACTTGTGGGACGAGATTTGCGCCGAACGTTACGGCGTCGAGGATCCCAAATTGCGCCGCTTTCGCTATGGCGTGCAGGTCAATTCGCTGGGCCTGACCGAGCAGCAGCCGGAAAACAACGTCTATCGGATTCTGATGGAAATGCTGGCCGTCACGCTCAGCAAGAAGGCCCGCGCCCGTGCCGTACAGCTTCCTGCATGGAACGAGGCGCTGGGTCTGCCGCGCCCGTGGGATCAACAATGGTCGCTGCGGATGCAGCAGATCATGGCGTATGAGACGGACCTGCTGGAATATGACGACCTGTTCGACGGCAACCCCGCAGTGGATCGCAAGGTCGAGGCGCTGAAAACCGGCGCGCGTGAGGAACTGGCACGGATCGACGAGATGGGCGGCGCTGTCGCGTCCATCGACTATATGAAATCGCGTCTGGTTGAGAGCAACGCCGACCGACTCATCAGGATCGAGCGGGGCGACACCACCGTCGTCGGTGTCAATGCCTTCACCGGCGGGGAAAAATCCCCCCTGGTCGATGAGCAGGGCGGCATCATGACCGTCGATCCGGCGGTGGAGCAGGAACAGATCGACCGTTTGCAGGCCTGGCGCGATGGCCGTGACGATCTTGCCGTGCGCCGCGCGCTCGACGATCTGCGCAGCGCCGCGCGTGAGGGGCGCAACATCATGCCGCCGTCGATCGCCTGTGCGAAAGCAGGCGTTACCACCGGCGAATGGGGCACTGCGATCCGCGCCGAATTCGGTGAGTACCGCGCGCCCACCGGCGTCTCCAAGGCTGTCAGCAACGCCGCCACCGGACTGGACGATCTGCGTGAGGCCGTCGGTGACGTCGCCGCCCGCCTAGGCCGCCCGCTGACCTTCCTTGTGGGCAAACCGGGGCTGGACGGGCATTCCAATGGCGCCGAGCAGATCGCCTGTCGCGCTCGCGATGCGGGGATGGATGTGATCTATGACGGCATCCGTCTGACCCCCGAACAGATCGTCACCGCCGCGCGCGAGGGGCGCGCCCATGTGATCGGCCTGTCGATCCTGTCCGGCTCGCATCTGCCGCTGGTCCGCGACATGTTGGCCCGTCTGGCGGCAGAAAACCTGACGGTGCCCGTCGTCGTCGGCGGCATCATACCTGAGGAAGACGCCGCGCAACTGCGCAAGGATGGCGTGGCGCGGGTCTATACGCCCAAGGATTTCGAACTGAACCGCATCATGTTCGATCTGGTCGATCTGGTCGATCCCGACCGGACCGTCGCCGCCGAGTAATCACCGTCGAACGGTCGCTACCGCCGCGCCCATCGCGCGGCGGCCGCCCCTGCGTGCCGCCCCGTGGCAATACAGGCGGTCAACAGGTAGCCCCCGGTCGGCGCCTCCCAATCGAGCATCTCCCCCGCGGCGAAGGTGCCCGGATACGCGGTCAGCATCAACGCATCGTCCAGTTCGCCAGCCTTGATCCCCCCCGCGACGGAGATCGCCTCATCCATCGGGCGCGGTCGGATCAGACGCAGCGGGCACGCCTTGATCCGGGCCGCAATGGCAGCCGCGTCGCCCAGCGGTCCCGCCTCCCTCAACAGGGCCAGCTTGACCGGTGGCAGACCTATCGCCTTGCGCAAATGGTTGCTCATCGACTGCTTGCCGCGCGGTTTGGCAATCGCCTGTTCCAGCGCCGCCAGATCCCGACCGGGAGCCAGATCGAGGGCAGCATCCGGCGCGTCGCGCAGCAGGGAGGACATCGCGTAGATCAGGCTGCCCTCCACGCCCGTCTTGCTGATGACGAATTCGCCCTGTCGCTGCGTGTCGCCATGGATCAGCGCCACATCCTTGACCGGAGTGCCGAAAAACCGCGCCATATGCGGCGACCAGTCCACGTCGAACCCCATGTTGGCAGGGCGAAAGGGCGCAATGGCCAGATCCCCCATCCGTTCAACCCACAGCCCGTCCGCGCCGAGCCGCGACCACGAGGCACCGCCCATCGCCAGCACGCTGGCCCGTGGTCTGACCTCCATCGCGCCGCGTGGCGTGTCGAACCGATGCGTGCCGTCATCCTGCCCCAGCCAGCGCCAGCGCACCATGATATCGACGGGGGCGAGCCGGGCCAGCCAAGCCCGCAGCAGGGGTGAGGCCTTCATGGCGACCGGAAACACCCGTCCGCTCGACCCGGTAAAGACCTCCTGCCCCAATCCAGCGGCCCATTCCCGCATGGCATCTGCATCAAAGTCACGCAGGATCGACTCCAGCCAAGGGGCCCCGCAGGCGGCGACGATCTGCTCCGCGCTCTCATCCTTGGTCAGGTTCAACCCGGATTTTCCGGCCATCAGAAACTTGCGCCCGACGCTGGGTTTCTGCTCCGTCAGCAAAACGCTGGCCCCGGCGGCGGAGGCGACCTCGGCCGCGGCCAGTCCGGCAGGACCGCCGCCCACAATCAGAACATCGGGCGTCAGAACCATTCAGAAACTGGTCGTAAGCGAGAACTCCGCACCATAGGCCTCATAGTCATATCGCACATCGTTCGACGAACTGTTCGTCCATGTCAGACTGACCCGAGGCGTCACACCCCGGAACTGGATGCGAGAGGACAAGGCACTGATGCGAAGACGGGTGATGTCATCCTCACGAATGCCGCCGACCAGCGAACTGACGCCGCGATAGGTCCGGCGCCTGAACTCCACCGATCCATCCAGCACCATGCCGTTGGCAAAGCCGCGATAGGCGCCAAGCTCGAACCCCAACGCGTCATAACTCTCCGCCTCATAAAGCGTCTCGGAGGTTCCCGCGAGCACGCCGAAGCTGACGCCCTGCCGGGCGGACAGCGCCTTGTGCAAGGTCACCTCGGCGTTCTGGTTGATCTGATCGGGGTTCCGACGGAAATCACGATCGGTATAGGAATATTCGCCCTGAATGCGCATTCCATCACCAAAGGACAGACGCCCGGCGATCCGCGCCCCCAGCCCCGAGTCGAAGGAATTGCCGTCGACCCAACGCTGATCGCTGACGAGTTCGACCGTCGCGCGGCGTGTCGGCGGGCCGAAATGCATCCCTACGCGACCGGTGAGGATCTGGTTGTCGTACCGTGAATTGGGGTAATCGTTGATCTGCGCCGCGCCCGCGAAATAGAGCTGGCGATCCTGAACCATCGGTATGGCGTAGATCGCTGTGCCACCATAACTGACACCGACCCCGGATTCCTGCTCCGCCCCTACGATGAAGTTCAGCGGCAGGCCATTGAAATCCAGAACGACGGTACGCTGCCCGGCGCCGCTGTTGAGGTTGGTAGACGGCGCGATGGTCAGAAAGGTCGAGAAGCTCAACCGGTTGTCAGGCGTTACGGCATCGATCGCCGCCTCGAAGAACTCCCGCTCACCGGCATTTTCTGCGGCCTCGGCCAGAATGTTGAGGTGGAATTGCGCCCCGTCCGTCTGATCCATCAGGGCGAGGACTTGTGCCAGCTCCAACCGCACCAGGCGAAACTCCGGCTGCTCGGCCAGAATCTGGCGAAGCAGGACCGACGCTTCCTCCAACCGCCCGGTCACGCGATAGATGATCGCTTGCAGATAGGCCGCCTGATAGCCGTAATCCCGCTCATCGAAGATCGAGCCGTTCAGCAGCAACTGTGCCTGCGCGACCTGACCGTTTTCGACCAGCGTGCGGATTACGCCGATCTGCTCAGCCTGGCTCAGATCGACGTAAAGGACCTCACGCCCCTGATCGGGCTGCTGGGCGGCTGCGGGCAGCGTGAGGCAGCAGGCCGCCATGACCAGTGCAACCCGGACGAATAACTTGAAATCGAGGATCATGTTTATTGAGCGCCACCGGCCGTGAGCGAAAGGATGAAGCCGACGGGGCCCGTGGGAGTGACGCTGGAATCCCCCGAATCCATGTCGTCGATGAAGATCGTCCCCTCCAGAATGCCGCTCATCGCGACCTCGGCCGCGTCCTCACCGAAGAACCCGCCCGAGACGAGAGCCGCCGTTTCGCCAACGGGCGGGCCGCTGAAGATGTCGAGTTGATTGCCCGCCGCATCGGTGAACCACATCTGGGTGCCCGAGGCCGAGTTGCCCGTGATGTCGGCCTGCATGAACAACCCGGCCACCTGGTCGGTCAGCAGGTTATCGTCGTTCGCGTTGCCGATTTGCTGCCCGACCAGCTCCAGATTCGCAATATCGGCTGTCAGCGTAGCTGCGCCGAAATCTGCGATGATGTCGAAGCTGGGCGCGTCCTTCGTGCTCGCGTCCTGCAACCGCATGGAGGCGATGGCGTTTGCGCCCCGGCGATAATATCCGTTCTGCACCAGTATCGCGGAGGAATAGGTCGCCTGATTGGCGGTGGGAACGCTGGCGACAGCCGTCTCGTTCCCGATGAAACCGACGCCGAAGACGCCCTCATTCGTGCCGCTGTCAAAGCTGCTGACCTCGATCGCGCTGACATCGTGCAGCACCAGCTCACGCGGGGTGCCCACCAGATAGACGCTCACCCCCGCGATCTGGGTTCTGGCATCGGTGCGCGCGTTCGTGTCACCGAAGCTGCTTTCCTCGAAATAGGTGGTTCCCTCGACCCCGGCCACATCCGTGAAGGTCGCGCCACGGTCCAGCGCACCCGTGACCGCTACATCGGTCAGCGTATCGACCAAGGCTTCCTGTCGTCTGGGCCTCGTGGTGCTGCCCGCCGGATCGGCCGTCGATGATACAGTGATTGCAAGGCCGGAGGATGTCCGGTCACTGGCCTGAACCTCGGTCGGGGTGGTCGTGTATTCCGTGCCGTTCGCCCCGGTGGAAGAGGTTTGCGTGGCACCCAGTTGCGCCGCCAGAATCGTGCCGGACGCGGTAACGGGCAGATTGATCGCCGTCGAAGGAGAGGATCCCCCCCCACAGGCACTCAGAACCAGTGGGAGGGCCAGAACCGGCAAAAAAGAGGTCTTCATAACATGCTCCATCGACGCGCTTGCGCCAATATAGACACGTACGCCCCCCTTATGTCTTCACCCGATAGGGTAAGTTTCTCAGAAAAACGCCTGTAGCCCGGTCTGCGCACGGCCCAGAATCAGCGCATGAACGTCATGCGTGCCCTCGTAGGTGTTCACCGTTTCCAGATTCTGCGCATGTCTGAGGACATGATATTCCGCCTGAATACCGTTGCCGCCGTGCATGTCGCGGGCCTGACGTGCGATATCCAGCGCCTTGCCGCAATTGTTGCGCTTGATGAGCGAGATCATCTCGGGCGCGGCGCGGCCCTCATCCATCAGACGCCCGACCCGCAGGGCGGCCTGCAACCCCAGCGTGATTTCCGTCTGCATGTCGGCCAGTTTCTTCTGGAACAGCTGTGTCTGCGCCAGCGGGCGGCCGAACTGGTGACGGTCCAGGCCATATTGCCGCGACCGCTGCCAGCATTCCTCCGCCGATCCCATCACGCCCCAGGCGATACCGTAGCGGGCGCGGTTCAGACAGCCGAACGGCCCCTTGAGGCCCTCGACATTGGGCAACAGCGCGTCCTCACCGACCTCAACCCCTTGCAGCACGATTTCACCCGTGATGGATGCGCGCAGCGACAGCTTGCCGCCGATCTTCGGTGCGCTCAGCCCCTTCATGCCCTTTTCCAGAACGAAGCCGCGAATCTTGCCGTCATGCGCCTCCGACTTTGCCCAGACGACAAACACGTCCGCGATAGGCGCGTTGGAGATCCACATCTTCGCGCCGTTCAGCACGTAGCCGCCATCGGTTTTTCTGGCGACCGTCTTCATTCCGGCGGGGTCGGAACCCGCATCCGGTTCCGTCAGGCCGAAGCACCCGATCCATTCGCCCGAGGCCAGCTTGGGCAAGTATTTGCGGCGCTGCTCCTCGGAGCCATAGGCCTGAATCGGGTACATCACCAAGGACGATTGCACCGACATCATCGAGCGATAGCCGGAATCGACCCGCTCCACCTCACGCGCGATCAGACCGTAGCTGACATAGCCCGCGCCCAACCCACCATATTCCTCGGGCACGGTTGCGCCCAACAGACCCATCGCACCCATTTCACGGAAAATCTCGGGGTCCGTGGTTTCGTTCAGATAGGCGTCCGTGACCCGTTTCATCAGGTTGTCCTGCGCGAAGGTCCGGGCGCTGTTGGACAGCATCCTTTCCTCCTCGGTCAACTGATCGTCGAGCAGGAACGGGTCCTCCCACTTGAAGGACGCGAGTGAGGGGCCATGGCCCCCGGTCTGGGCATTGGACATGCTGGGTCTCCTTTATTCGCGGTATCGCACGGGGCGTGTCTGGCCTCAATCCGCGTCGTCGCGATGCTTGGCGACGAGGCGCGGCAGCACGGCAGAAAAGTCCTTGCCCTTGCCGCCGTCGCTGACGAAAGCCTCGTAATAGGCGGTTGCGCGCGTACCCATCGGTGTGGCCGCATCGGCACTGTCGGCGGCCTGCTGGCTCAACCGCAGGTCCTTGAGCATCAGCTCCGCGGCAAAACCGGGCACGTAATCGTTATCCGCCGGGCTTTGCGGGCCGATGCCGGGGGCCGGGCAATAGGCATTCATCGACCACGAATAGCCCGAGGACGTGGACACCACATCGAACATCGCCTGACGGTCCAGGCCCAGCTTGTCCGCCAGCGCGAATGCCTCGCACGTGGCGACCATCGTGACGCCGAGGATCATATTGTTGCAGATCTTGGCCGCCTGACCGTTGCCGGGCGCGCCGCAATGCACGGCCTTCTGGCCCATGATTTCGAACAACGGCGCCGCCTTGGCGAAGGCCGTGTCCGATCCGCCCGCCATGAAGGTCAGCGTTCCTGCCGAGGCACCGCCGATCCCGCCCGAAACCGGGGCATCCACGGGCAGCAAACCTGCATCCTCCGCCAGGTTCGCAGCGGCACGGGCACTGTCCACGTCGACAGTGGAACAATCGATGAAGACCGCGCCTTCCTGCCCGGCGGGGACAATCTCCGAATAGACATCGCGCAGGATATCGCCGTTCGGCAGCATGGTGATGACCGCGTCGCGCCCTGCGGCGGCCTGCGCGGAGTCTGACGCCTGTTCCACACCCTCGACGGTCACGCCCGCCACGTCGAAGCCGGTGACCTCGTGGCCCGCCGCGACCAAGTTCGCCGCCATCGGCGCCCCCATATTGCCCAATCCGATAAAGCCGATCTTCATGTCGTTCCCTCCTGACAGACCCCCCGGCCACCGCCTCCGCCTTGCGCGGAAGAGAGCGGCGTGCGGAAGTGTTTTTTACAGTTTCAAACCGTCCGCGCCCAACGGCATCAGCATCTGACTGACACGGATCTGCGGCAAATCCTCCAGCCGGGGGATGGCCCATTGCGGATTGCGATCCTTGTCGATCACGGCGGCGCGCACCCCCTCCAGAAACTCACCATGTTCCATGCAGCGGGCGGTAAAGCGATATTCCAGCGCCAGCGCGTCCTCGATCCGGCGCAAGGTCCGCGCCCGGTGTACCGCATCGATCGTACAGGCAACGGACAGCGGTGCATTGCGGCGCAGCGTCTTGAGGGTCGCCTGCTCCCACTCTCCGTTCACATGCTCCAGCGAGTTCACGATATCCATTGCCGTTTCGCCGCCGAAATGGCTGTCGATCCGCGCCTGTTCCTGCATCAGCGGTCCGGGCTGAAGCGGCTGCGCGAAATCACCGATCCTGTCGATGCCATCGGCGCAAAGCGCGGACTTCAGCTCCTCGATATCAGCCTGCGGAACATAGGTGTCCGCAAAGGTTGCGTGGATCGCATCCGCCGGTCCCATCCGGGTGCCGGTCGTGCCCAGATATTCGCCCAGCCGCCCCGGCGCACAGCTCAGCAGCATGGAGCCGCCGACATCCGGGATCAGCCCGATGCCGCATTCGGGCATTGCCACCTGCGTGTCATCCGTCACGATCCGGTGCGAGCCGAGCGCCGACAGCCCGACCCCGCCCCCCATGACGAACCCATGCATGATCGCGACATAGGGCTTCGGATAGTTCCAGATCAGCGCGTTCAGCCGGTATTCATCGGACCAGAACTGCCGACCATAGGCGTAGTCGCCGGTGCGGCCCGTCTCGTACAGTTTTTGTATGTCGCCACCGGCGCAAAACGCCCGGTCCCCGGCGCCGTCGATCAGGATCAGGTCTACCGCCGGATCGTCGCGCCATGCGATCAGATGCTTTTCGATCTCCGGAATCTGGTCATGGGCGAGCGCGTTCAGCGCCTTCGGTCTGTTCAGCGTGATCCGGCCTGCACGGCCTTCTATGCGAAAGAGAGTATCCACGTTCTGCCCCTCAGCCTTTGCCGCGATCCGCCAGCAGCTTTCGCGCGACGATCATACGCATGATTTCGTTGGTACCTTCGAGGATCTGGTGCACCCGCAAGTCGCGCACGATTTTCTCGATGCCGTAATCCTCCAGATAGCCGTAGCCGCCATGCAGTTGCAGACAATCATTCGCGACCTTGAAGGCCGCATCGGTCACGAAACGTTTGGCCATCGCGCAATGTTGCGTGGCGTCCGGTGCCGTCTGGTCCAGCTTCCACGCGGCCTGCCGCAGAAAGATGCGGGCGGCTTGCAATTCCGTTTCCATGTCCGCGACCCGGAATTGGAGCGCTTGGAACGAATCGAGCGTCTCATCGAAGGCCTTGCGCTCACCCATATAGGTCAGCGTTTTCGTCAGGGCGCCCTGTGCGCCTCCCATGCTACAGGCGGCGATGTTCAGGCGGCCGCCGTCCAGACCCTTCATGGCAAAGCGGAATCCGTCGCCCTCCGCTCCGATCAGATAGCGGGCGGGAATGCGGCAATCGTCGAATTGCACCTGAGCGGTTGGCTGCGCCTTCCAGCCCATCTTGCGCTCCTGCGCGCCGAAGCTGAGGCCCGGCGCGCCCTTTGGCACCAGAACCGTGGAGATCCCCTTCGGCCCCGGGCCGCCCGTGCGGCACATCACGACATACCAGTCGGAATAATCACCGCCCGAGATGAACGCCTTGGTCCCGTTCAGAACGTAGTCGTCCCCGTCACGGCGTGCCGTTGTTTTCAACGATGCCGCATCCGAGCCGCAGCCCGGCTCCGTCAGGCAATAGCTGGCGACCGTGTCGAACGAGGCCAGACCGGGGATCACCTCGGCCCGCAACTCGTCATTGGCAAAGCTGTCGATCATCCATGCGCACATGTTGTGGATCGACACGAACGCGGCGACCGACGGATCGCCCAAGGACAACCCCTCGAAGATCAGGGCCGCATCCAGACGGCTGAGCGCGGACCCGCCGTGATCCTCGGCGCAATAGATCGCACCCATGCCGAGCGCCCCGATTTCCGTCAGCAATCCCCGGTCGATGCCGGTGCTTTCGGCTGCAATCGCGGCGGGGCCCAGCCGGTCCCGCCCGAAATCGGCGGCCATGTCCGCGATCGCCGCCTGCTCCTCGTTCAGCGCGAAGTCCATTTACTTCATCACCGGGATCGAGAATTCCGCCCCGTCCTTGATGCCGCTGGGCCAGCGCGCCGTAACCGTCTTGGTCTTGGTGTAGAAACGGAATGCATCCGGTCCGTGCTGGTTCAGATCGCCGAAGCTCGACTTTTTCCAGCCGCCGAAGGTGTAATAGGCCAGCGGCACCGGGATCGGCACGTTGATGCCCACCATCCCGACGTTGATACGCGCCGCGAAGTCCCGCGCCGCGTCACCGTCACGTGTGAAGATCGCGGTGCCGTTGCCGTATTCGTGATCCATGGCCAGCTTCAGCGCATCCTCGTAGTTTTCCGCCCGCACGGTGACCAGCACCGGGCCAAAGATTTCCTGCGTGTAGATGTCCATGTCAGGCGTCACGTGATCGAACAGGCACGCGCCGAAGAAGAAGCCGTCCTCGTAGCCCTGCATCGAGAAGCCGCGCCCATCCACGACCAGCTTCGCACCTGCCTCAACGCCGGATTCCACCAGACCGCCGACGCGGGCCTTCGCCTCCGCCGTGACCAGAGGGCCGAAATCGACGTCATCGCCGCCGGTATAGGGCCCGATCTTCAGCGCCTCGACCTTGGGCGCCAGCTTCTCCATCAGCTTGTCCGCCGTTCCCTCACCCACCGGAACCGCGACGGAGATCGCCATGCAGCGTTCCCCCGCAGCGCCGAAGCCTGCGCCGATCAGCGCATCCGCCGCCTGATCCATGTCCGCGTCGGGCATGATGATCATGTGGTTTTTCGCCCCGCCGAAGCACTGCACCCGCTTGCCGTTGGCGCAGCCACGCTCATAGATATAGGCCGCGATCGGGGTCGATCCGACGAAGCCCACGGCCGAAATCCCCTCATGGTCCAGGATCGCGTCCACCGCTTCCTTGTCGCCGTTGACGACTTGCAGGATACCGTCGGGCAGGCCCGCCTCCTGCATCAGTTCGGCCAGCATCAGCGGCACGGAGGGGTCACGCTCGGACGGTTTCAGGATGAACGCATTGCCCGCCGCGATGGCCGGGCAGAATTTCCACATCGGGATCATCGCGGGGAAGTTGAACGGGGTAATGCCCGCCGCCACGCCCAGCGGCTGCCGCATGGAATACATGTCGATGCCCGGGCCAGCGCCGTCGGTGTATTCGCCCTTCAGCAGATGCGGCGCGCCCAGACAGAATTCCGCCACCTCCAAACCACGGATCACGTCGCCCTTGGCGTCGGGCAGAGTCTTGCCATGCTCACGGCTCAACGCCTCGGCCAGCTTGTCCATGTCACGATGCAGCAGCCGGATGAACTCCATCAGCACACGCGCGCGGCGCTGCGGGTTGGTGGCACCCCACGCGACCTGCGCGCGGGCCGCGCCCTGCACGGCGCTGTCCATATCGGCCGCATTGGCCAGCGGCACCTGTGCCTGAACCTCGCCGGTTGCGGGATTGTAAATGTCCGCTTTCCGCCCCGAAGTGCCGGAAACGCGCTTGCCGTCGATGAAATGCCAAAGCTGTTGCATGGTCGTACTCCCCAGAATTTGCGCCACCTTAACCTTGCGTCCGCGCGGGATCGACCGTTAATTCCTCAGACCAATCCTGCAAATCTGCAAGAAGGCTGCCATGACCAAACCGAACTGGGACGATCTGCGCGTCTTTCTCGAATTATCGCGGCGCGGCACCCTACTGGGCGCGGCCCGCGCGCTCGGCATTGATGCGGCGACCGTCGGCAGGCGTGTCGCCGCGCTGGAACGCGCGCTGGACACCCGTCTGTTCGACCGCTCGCAACGCGGCTACGCGCTGACCGAGGCAGGCCGTCGCCTGACCGATCCGGCCATCGCGATGGAGGCCGCGGCCAGCACCGCCGCCGACCGTCTGTCCAACCAGACAGAACGCCTGTCGGGCGCCGTGCGCATCGGCGCGCCCGAGGGCGTGGCCGCCAGCATCCTCGCCCCGGCCTGCGCCCGGATCGCAAGCGATCACCCGAATCTGCGGTTGGAGCTGGTGGCCCTGCCACGGGTCTTCTCCCTCAGCCAGCGTGAGGCGGACATTGCCATCGCGCTGACCCCGCCCACGGCCGGACGCCTGCGCACGCGGCGGGTCGCGGATTACGGCCTGCACCTCTATGCCACGGCAGAGGTGATCGCCCGCCATGACCTCACCACCCGGCCGGCGCTGCGCGACGTGCGGTTCATAGGCTATATCGCGGACATGATCTTTGACAAGGAACTGGACTACGTTCCTCTGGTCGGGGCGCGGCTGCGCCCGCAACTGACATCGACCTCGCTGAGCATCCAGCTCGACTGGGCCGCCGCAGGCGAGGGGGCGTGTATCCTGCCTGATTTCGTTGCCCGCAAGCGGCCCGAGCTAATACAGGTTCTGCCGGATCAGATCGCCTTCACCCGCAGTTTCCACCTGATCCGGCATGAGGACGATCTGCGTGCCGCCCGGATCACCCGAACGGCGGACAGATTGACAGCGGCGTTGCGCGCGACGCTCAGCTGACTTTGCTCCTGAAATATCCGAATCCGCGCCCTCAGGTCGCGATGCCGTCCGGCAGGCGCGGTGTCGCCGCCAGCAATTGCCGTGTGTAGGCCTCGCGCGGCGCGGCAAAGACCGCCTCCGTCTGGCCGCTCTCGACGATGCGGCCTGCCTGCATGACCATCACCCGGTCGGTGATGGCGCGCACAACGCTCAGATCGTGGCTGATGAACAGATAGCTGACCTCGAATTTCGCGGACAACTCCGCCAGCAGGTCGAGGATCTGCGCCCGCACCTGGACATCCAGCGCACTGACGGCCTCATCCAGCAAGATCACGTCGGGGCGAATGATCAAGGCTCGTGCGATGGCGATGCGCTGCCGCTGACCACCGGAAAAGGCATGGATGTGCCGGTCCGCATCGCGGGGCTGCAATCCGACGCTGCGCAGAACCTCCTCCACCGCCGGGCGGCGCGGCGGTGCGTTGTCGAGCAGATGGAACGGTTCCGCAACCAGACGCTCCACCGTCCAGCGCGGGTCGAAGCTGCCGAACGGATCCTGAAACACCACACCGATGCGCCGCCGCAACGCGCGCGGGGCGGCCGCATCCATCACCTGACCGCCCAGTGTGATGGAGCCACCCTGCACCGGTTCCAAACCCAGCAAGGCGCGCGCCAATGTCGATTTGCCTGATCCGCTTTCACCGACCAGCCCCAGATTTTCCCCCTGACGCAAGCTGAAGCTGACCCCGCGCACCGCTTCGACCGGGGGGGCGCGCCCCAGCAGGCGGCGGGTGCCGGGATAGCTGCGGACAACATCGCGCACGTCCAGAACCGTCGCGGCCTCAGCCCGCGCGGCGCGGACAGGCTGGTGCCGCGAGGCAGCCAGCAAGGCACGGGTATAATCGTGGGTGGGCCGGCGCAGAACCTCATCCACCAGACCTCGCTCCACGATCCGGCCCGATTGCATCACCGCGATCCTGTCGGCCATTTCGGCCACCACTGCCAGGTCATGGGTTATCAGGATCAGACCCATCCCGTCCTCACGCACCAGCCGCCGCAGCAGGTCGAGGATCTCACCCTGCGTCGTCACGTCCAGCGCGGTCGTCGGCTCATCCGCGATCAACAGCTTGGGGGCCAGCGCGATGGCGCAGGCGATGACCACCCGCTGCCGCTGTCCGCCGGACAATTCATGCGGGAACCGCGCCAGCCCGATATGCTTCAACCCCACACGATCCAGCACCTCACGCGCGCGCTGCCTGGCGGCGCGGCGACCGGTGCGGGTGTGCAGGCGCACCGTCTCCGCCACTTGGTCGCCGATGGTGTGCAGGGGGTTCAGCGCCGTCATCGGCTCCTGAAACACCATTCCGACATCGCGCCCGCGACGGGCGCACATCCGGCGTTCGGACAACTTATCCAGCGCCTCGCCCTGCATCAGGATCGACCCGTCGACCTGCATGACCTCAGGCAGCAGGCGCATGATGCCCAGCGCGGTGATGGATTTGCCCGACCCGCTTTCCCCGACCAGGCCCAGAACCTCCCCCGGTTCCATCTCGAACGAGACATCGCGCAGGATATCCAGCGCGCCGATCCTGACCGACAGACCCTGAACCGACAGAAGGCTCATTGCGCGCGCCCCCGGCTTAGCTTCGGATCGAACGCATCGCGCAGGCCGTCGCCCATCAGGTTCAGCCCCAGCACGCTCAACACGATGGCAAGGCCGGGAAACAGCGCCATATGCGGCGCGAGAGAGATCAGCGTCTGCGCATCCGCCAGCATTCGGCCCCAACTGGGCAGGGGCGGCTGCGCGCCAAGTCCGACATAGCTCAACGCGGCCTCAACCAGAATGCCGACGGAAAACTGGATCGTCCCTTGCACGATCAGCAAGTTCGCGATGTTGGGCAGGATATGCTCCGCCGAAATCCGCGCCGCGCCTTTGCCGGCCACCCGTGCCGCCATGATGTATTCGCGGCTCCACAGGCTCAACGCTGCGCCGCGTGACAGACGGGCGAAAACCGGGATGTTGAAGATGCCGATGGCCAGGATGGCGTTCCAGACGCTGGGCCCCGTCAAGGCCGTGATCAGGATGGCGATCAGGATCGACGGAAACGCGAAGATCAGGTCGTTGCCCCGCATGATCACATCGTCCAGCAGCCCGCCCCGCCGCGCGGCCGCCGTCAGACCCAGCGGCACGCCCAGCCCCATGCCGATCCCGACCGAGGCCAGCGCCACGGCCAGCGAGGTACGCGCCCCCACCATCAGCATCGAGAAGATATCGCGCCCCAACTGATCCGTTCCCAGCCAGTGATCCGCCGAGGGGCGCAGCATCCGATCCGGTATCGAAATCGCACCGACATCGTGCGGGGTCCAGACGAAGCTCAGCAGCGCCACCAGCGCGAACGCAACGCTCAACGTCCCGCCCAGGATCAGATTGCGCGCCCTCATCGTCGCAACCTCGGATCGACGATTGCATAGGCCAGATCAACCAGAAAGGTGACCACCACCACGGCCATGACCAGCAACATCACCGTGCTTTCCACCACGATCAGGTCACGCTGGTTGATCGCCTGAAACAACAGCCGCCCCAGTCCCGGCAGATAGAAGACGTTCTCGATGATGATCGCACCGGCCAGCAGGAACGAGAATTGCAGCCCGATGATCGTCAGAACCGGAATCATCGCATTGCGCAATGCGTGTGCGCGCACGACGCCGCTGCGGCTCAACCCCTTGGCGCGGGCGGTGCGCACGTAATCCTCGTCCAGCGTGTCGATCAGGGCGGAACGCATGATCCGCGCCAGAATGCTCGCCTGTGGCAGCGCCAGCGAAATCGCGGGCAGGGTCAACGCGCGGATCGCGGCGACAGGATCATGCCAGCCGGGGAAGCCACCCGCCTGCACCCAACGCAGGTTGATGGCGAAGATCACCACCAGAAACATCGCGAACCAGAAATTCGGGATCGCGATGCCCAGTTGCGTCGCCCCCATGATCCCGTAATCCGCCGCCCTGCCCCGCCGCATGGCGGCAACGATCCCGATGGGAAAAGCGATCACCGTGGACAGTCCCAGCGCATAGAGCGCCAGGGGCAAGCTGACCCAGACCCGATCCGCGATCAGTTCGGCCACCGGAACGCGGTAGGTATAGGACGTTCCGAAATCCCCGGTCAGCCAACCGCCGATCCAGGTGAAATACCGTGCCACCAGCCCCGCATCCAGACCCATCTGCGCACGCAGCGCCGCCACGGCCTCGGGCTCGGCGTTCATGCCCAGCATGAATGCCGCCGGATCGCCGGGCAGAACCTCGATCACGCAGAAGATCAGGATCGACGCCACGATCAATGTCACGATCAGCGAGAACAGCCGCTGCATGAATCGCATCAGCATGGGATGGCCCTGACGGTTTCGCGCCATCGCGCGAGGATATTTGCCGCGACCGGGAGGCGTCTGAGCCTCCCAGAAGCGCTATGGAAAGGCAGCCTTTTACGGCCAGGACCATCGGATATAGCATAGGACCAACGCGCGCAGCGCTGGTCGCAAAAGTATAAATGCGCCTTTCCGATGGTTCGGATATCGCCGCAGGCCTGCACCCTCACACCCCGTAGAGGTCTGAGAATTTCGTTTCCAGATAGGCGATCAACGGTGCGCTCGTCACCTCGCCGCCCACGGCCTGCCGCATTAGGGCGGGCGCGGGCAGAACCGCGCCGTGCCGGTGCACGTTCCGCCCCAGCCAAGCCACCGCAGCCGAAGTATCGCCCTGCGCCAGTCTCGCATTCAGATCCGGTATGGCGGTGGTCAGCTTCTCATACAGGGCGGCGGCGTAGATGTTGCCCAGCGCATATGTCGGAAAATAGCCGAACAGACCGATGGCCCAGTGCACGTCCTGCAGGACACCCTTTGCGGGATCGGTCACCTGCTGTCCGAAATCGGCCGCGAACCGCTCGTTCCATGCGCTCTCCAGATCGGGAACCTCCAGATCGCCCGCGATCAGGGCTCGTTCCAGATCGAAGCGCATGATGACGTGCAGGTTGTAGTGGACCTCGTCCGCCTCCGTCCGGATGAAGCCGGAGGTGACGCGGTTCACCGCCGCGTAGAATTCCTGCTCCCCCATGTCGATACCGAACGTTTGCACCATGCGACGGTGCAACCAGCCACAGAACGCGCGGGACCGGCCCAACTGGTTTTCCATAAGCCTGCTCTGGCTTTCGTGCACACCCATGCTGACATGTGCCCCGGCGGGAGTACGTTCCAACGCCGGGGGCAGCCCCTGCTCATAGACGGCGTGGCCGACCTCGTGCACGGCGGAATACAGGCAATCGAAGGGTCGCGCCGTGTCCACGCGGGTGGTGATGCGCACGTCCCCCAATGTGCCGGCGCAGAACGGGTGAGCCACCAGATCCATGCGCCCCGCCTTCCAATCATAGCCGAAGACTCCGGCGAGGTCGCGCGCGATGCTCATCTGCCCTTCGACCCCGAACGTACCGTCCAGATCACGCGGATCGCGCCCGCTGTCCGCGATGCGTTCGCGCAGATCGGACAAGGGCGCCCGCAACGATCCGAGGATCGCCTCCAGCGGCGCGGTCCTCATTCCCGGCTCGAACCCGTCGAGCAGGGTGTCGTAGCGGGTTTCGTCGTCCAGCTTCTGTGCTTCGGCCTGCTGTCGTTTCAGGTTCACGATCTCCGTCAGCGCGGGCACGAAGGCCGCCACGTCCGACGCGGCACGGGCCGCCGCCCAGACGTTGTGACCCTTGCTGGTGGCGCGGGCAATCGCCTCGGCCAGATCGCCGGGCATATTGCGGTTTCGCGACCAGTCGCGGCTGATCAGACGGACATTCGCGGCCTGCGCCGGGTCCAGCGCGCCCCCGTCGATGTCAGACAGCCAATCCCCGATGCGCGGATCGGTCCGGCGGGCGTGGATCACCGATTCCAGCGCCCCCACCTGGTCGGCCCGCTGATCGCCGCCGCGCGGTGGCATCATTGCCTGCTGATCCCAGCCCAGCAGACCTTGCGCCTGTGACAAAGCCTCCGTTTGCTTCACATGCGCGATCAGGGCGTCATAGGACATAGGGCTTCCTTTGGTTCGTTTTGTGCACTGCGTAACGGAAAAGGGCCCGGGTCAAGCCCGGACCCTTCGCGGGATCGGCGCGAGTTTCACTCCGCCCAGCTTACGCCGGTCAGATCGGTCGCCTGCGTGGGAGAGTTTTCCCACAGCCCACGTAGCCGCGCATCCGCGACACCGGTTTTGGCCAACTGGAACAGATAGGCGTTCACGTGCTGCTCCGCGATCATCGTCTGGGCGTCCTTCAACAACGCGGTCCGGGCGCTGTCGTCGGTGGTGGCGCTCAACTCCTCCATGATCGCGACGAACTCCGGCGCGGCGTAGTCGAAGTAGTAGTCTTCGCGCGCGTAGATGCCGATATCCATCGGCTCCGTGTGGCTGACAATAGTGAGCCCGAAGTCGCGCCCCTTGAACACGGTTTCCAACCAGTCGGCCCATTCGACGTTGGTGATCTCCGTCTCGATGCCGACCTCGCGCAGTTGTGCGGCGATGATCTCACCCCCACGGCGGGCATAGACGGGCGGCGGCAGTTTCAGCGTGGTGGTGAAACCGTCGGGATAGCCTGCCTCCGCCAACAGTTCACGCGACCGCTCGGGGTCATGGTTCGACAGCTCCGACAGGTCCGTATAGGCGGGATGGTGCGGCGCGAAATGGGTGGTGATGGGCGTGCCATAGCCGAACATCGCCCCGTCGATGATGGCCTGCCGGTCGATGGCATGGGCCACGGCCGCACGCACCAGCGGGTTGTCGAAGGGTTCGACGCCGTTGTTCATGGCGAGGATCGTCTCACCCTCGGTCGAGCCGACGATGACCGTATAGCGCGGGTCCGATTCGAACTGCACCAGATTTTCCGGCGCGGGAAAGACGGGGAATGCATCCAGATCGCCGGCCATCATGGCCGCGAACGCCGCCGTGGGATCCGAGATGAACTTGAACGTCGCGGATTCGAGCGCGACCGGATCCCCCCAATAGGCATCGTTGCGCACCAGCTCCACCCGATCGCCCTGCACCCAGTCCGCGAACCGGAACGGCCCGGTGCCCACGGGAGAGGTGGCATTGTCGGCGGCGGATTCTTCGGCCACGATCACCGCGTCGCCCCATGCCAGATTGAACGGCAGCGCACCGTTAGGTGCCTCCAGCGTCACGCGCACCTGCGTCGGGCTGATGACCTCAACCGCGCTGATGCCTTCGAACAGCGCCTTTTGCGCATTGGTCGAATCCTCCGCTCGCGCCCGATCCAGCGTGAACTTCACGTCCTCCGCATCGAAGGCGCTGCCATCATGGAACGTCGCGCCCTCGACCAGGGTGAAGGTATAGACGGTGCCGTCATCGCTGATGTCCCAGGCGCGTGCCAGCCCGGGCAGGATTGCGCCATCGGGTCCGAAACGGGTCAACCCCTCGAAGACATTGGCATAGACGACCTCGTCGATGGCGGCGGCGGCACCGCCTGTCGGGTCGAGATTCGGCGGCTCCAGCTGCATACCCAGCGTGATCGACGTCTCTTGCGCAATCGCCGTGGTCGCGATCATCGCGGCGGCGAAGGTCAGGCCCAGTTGCTTCATCGGTATCTCCCCTATTATCTGCCTTGTTCGGCAGTCGGTCCGAAGCATGCGCCAGACCCTATCGAAAATCCACCGGGACCGCACGCATGCGCAATACTACTTCGCATCCGCACAACCGAGCAGTGTTTTCAAAGCCTGTCCCATCACCTTCGCCGAATCCAGCATATCCTGCACGCCGATCCATTCGTCGGGCTGATGGGCGAGGTCCAGAACCCCCGGGCCATAGGCGATGCAGTTCTTCAGCCGCCCGATCCGGTCGATATGTTTCTGGTCGTAAGTTCCGGGGGACACGACATAATCCGGCTCGTTGCCCAGAACCTCACGGATCGCATCGCTGACAGCCGTCACAACCGGGGCCGCGCGGTCGGTCATGCTTGGCTGCACCTCGAACATATCGCTGAGCGTGTAGTCGAAGCCATCCCGCCGCGCCGCCACCCGGTCGAGCACGTCGCGCATCTCGGCCTTTACCTGCGCGATATCCTCTTCCATCAGAAAACGGCGGTCGATGATCATGCTGGCCCGGTCCGCGACGCAGGGCGCGGGCAGGCCGGTATAGCCTTCCTCCGGCACCGGCGCGCCCCCATGGATGGAGTTGATGTTGAGCGTCGATTGCTTCGCCCCCTCGGGGATCACCGGCATCGCGGTGCGTTTCAGCGCCAGTGCGGGAAACAGGCTGGCCTCCATTTCGGCCACCACCGCGCCCATGTGTCGGATCGCGCAATCGCCCAAAAACGGCATGGAGCCGTGGGCGATGCGGCCCCGCGTCTCGACCTCGGCCCACCAGACGCCGCGATGGCCCAGACAGACACGATCCTTGTGCAGGGGTTCGGGGATGATGACATGTTGCACGCGCGCCGGATCGAACCAGCCGCGTTCGGCCAGATAGGCCACCCCGCCGAAACCACCGGATTCCTCATCCGCGGTGCCGCTGATCTCGATCGCGCCTGCGAAATCGGGATAGGTGGCGATGAACGCCTCCGCCGCGATGATCGAGGTTGCCAGCCCGCCCTTCATGTCACAGGCCCCACGGCCATAGATCCTGCCATCACGCAATTCGCCGCCGAACGGATCGACGGTCCAGCCGTGCCCGACTTCGACCACATCGGTGTGGGAGTTGAAGTGAACGCACTCCCCGGCCCGCGCCCCCTCACGCCTGGCGATGACGTTCCAGCGGGGATACCTGTCACTGTCGCCCAGCGTCCCCTCGGCCCGGACCAGCGTCACGTCGAAGCCGGAGCCGGCAAGCCGGTCGCGCAGAAACTCGCAAATCTCGCGGTATCCGCGACCCGGCGGGTTCAGCGTCGGCATGCGGATCAGGTCCTGCGTCAGCGCGATCAAATCCTCACGCCGTGCTTCGATCGCCTCGTTCAAATCCATGAATACCTCCGTCCGGCACAGGTTAGACTCAGGGACAGGGTGCGGTCCAGCCGCTGTCATGGAACCCTCCAGCGCTGGAATCGCGTTTCTCCTGCATGGAACTGACAGCAGGAAGGAAGATCCCATGTCCTACGGCCGCTTTTTCGCAATGATCGCAACGTCGACGCTGGTGATGTACGGGCTGATGTACCTGAACACCTATGCCATTGATCATGTCTACTTCAGTCAGACCAGATCGTGGATGGCGCTGTACATGGGTGCCGTGATGGCGATCATCATGCTGGCGTTCATGCTGGGCATGTATTCGAACCGCAAGGTGAACATGGCAATCTTCGCGGGGTCCGCGCTGGTGTTCGCGGCATCGCTCTATCTGGTGCGCTCGCAGGATACGGTCGGTGACGTGGCATGGATGAAGGCGATGATTCCGCACCATTCCATCGCAATCCTGACATCGGAGCGCGCGCACATCTCCGACCCCCGTGTGGCGGAACTGGCGCAACAGATCATCGAGGCACAGCGCAAGGAGATCGACGAGATGAAATTCCTGATCGACGATCTGCAGGCGCGCTAGATCCGATCATCTTATCCGATCCCCGGTCACGGCGGGGCCGATTGACCCGATCAGCCGGGCAAATCGTGTCGTCCCGCGAAAGGGGTTTGCACTCCGCCCCGGTTCCCCTTACCGTTTCCGTCCGAATTACCCCCGGAATGGAGTCCCGACCGATGAAAGCCAGCATCGAACGCAGCGCCCTGCTCAAGGCGATGAGCCGCGCACAATCGGTCGTCGAGCGTCGCAACACCATTCCGATCCTCGCCAACGTTCTGATCGAGGCGGACGGTGCCGACATCTCCTTCCGCGCCACCGATCTGGACATCGAGGTCGTGGACAAGGCCGCTGCCATGGTCTCGCAGGCAGGCTCCACCACCGTGGGGGCGGGTCTGCTGCACGAAATCGTGCGCAAGCTGCCCGACGGCTCCACCGTTGAGCTGCACGCCGATGCCGCAACCGGCCGGATGGAAGTCCGCGCGGGCCGCTCGCACTTCTCGCTGGCCACCTTGCCGCGTGAGGATTTCCCCGTGATGGCGTCGAGCGAGTATGACACCAACTTCTCGACCAAGGCCGCGATCCTGCGCCGTCTGTTCGACAAGGCAAAATTCGCGATCTCGACCGAGGAAACACGCTATTACCTCAACGGTATCTACCTGCATTCCGCGCCCGCCCCGGGCGGGCAGATGCTGCGCGCCGTGGCCACGGACGGGCACCGCCTTGCCTGCATCGACGCCGAACTGCCCGATGGTGCGGATGCGATCCCCGGCGTCATCGTCCCGCGCAAGACCGTGACCGAGGTGCTCAAATTGCTGGCCGATGATGACGCCGACATCGCGGTGTCCGTGTCCGAGACGAAGATCCGCTTCGCCACTCCGGAAATCACCCTGACATCCAAGGTTATCGACGGGTCGTTCCCCGATTATACCCGTGTGATCCCGCAGCAGAACCAGAAGCGGATGGAGGTCGATGCCTCCGATTTCGCCAAGGCGGTGGACCGGGTTTCCACCGTCTCCTCCGAACGTTCACGCGCGGTGAAGCTCGCCCTGGATGAGGATCGCCTGATCCTGTCCGTCAACGCGCCCGATTCCGGAGCGGCGGATGAGGAACTGGCCGTCGCCTACGCGGATGAACGGCTGGAAATCGGCTTCAACGCGAAGTACCTGCTGGAAATCGCCAGTCAGGTGGACCGCGAAAACGCGGTGTTCCTGTTCAACTCCTCCGGCGATCCGACCCTGATGCGCGAAGGCAATGACGACAGCGCGATTTACGTCGTCATGCCTATGCGGGTCTGACGCGGGCCACCTTGCCTCACATCACCTCGCTTCGCCTGTCGCATTTCCGCTCGCATATCCAGACCACGATCGAGGCGGATATGCGTCCGGTGGCGATCTGGGGGGCGAACGGCGCGGGCAAGACCAATATCCTCGAAGCGATCTCCCTCCTGTCGCCTGGCCGTGGATTGCGACGCGCCACGGCGGACGAATTGGGCCGCAGACCTGACGACCTGGGCTGGCGGGTGCGGGCCGACATAACCGCCGATGCGGATCACCGGATCGTCACCGGGGCGACAGGGGGCGACCCGCGTACCGTGCGCATCGACGACAAGGCGACTTCGCAGGCGGCGCTCGGCCGATTGCTGCGTGTCGTCTGGCTGGTCCCCGTGATGGACCGTTTGTGGCTGGAGGGCGCGGCGGATCGCAGGCGGTTTCTGGACCGCATGACCCTCAGCTTCGACCCCGAACATGGCGACACCGTGCTGCGATATGAAAAGGCGATGCGCGAACGCAACCGCCTGCTGCGCGATCAAATCACCGATCCGTCCTGGTACGCCGCCCTGGAACAGCAGATGGGTGACGCCGCCGTACGGGTGACCGCCGCACGACGTGACACCATCGCACGGCTTGCGCAGGCGCAGGGCGATGCCACCACCGCTTTTCCATCCTCCACCCTCAGCCTCACCGGCCCCGACGGTCTGCCGGAGGACAGCGACGAGATGACCGCGCGTCTGGCCGATCACCGTCGCCGCGATCTGGCTGCCGGGCGGTCGCTGATCGGGCCGCATCGCGCCGATCTGACCGCGCTCTACGCTGCGAAGGGCGTGCCGGCCCGAAACTGTTCCACAGGGGAGCAGAAGGCCCTGCTGATTTCCCTCGTGCTCGCCAATGCACGCGCGCTGTCCGCGGATGGCAAGGGCACACCGGTCCTGCTGCTGGATGAGGTCGCGGCGCATCTCGACCCCTCGCGCCGGGGGGCGCTGTATGCGGAGATTGTGGAGCTTGGGATTCAGGCCTGGATGACCGGCACGGACGCCACGCTTTTCAGCGAACTTAACAACCATGCGTTGAATCTGGAAGTCACCGACAGCGACGGCCACTCCATCATTAGGCGCCACTGATCCCGCCTGCGTTAACCATACTTTCACCTCCCGAAGACACGAAAGGGCCCAGTATAGCCTGCGAGTCAACGGTTAATTGAAAGTTAAAATTTTAATAAAAATGATAACAACTTATAGGATTTACTCGGATTAACCATTTGTCGATGATCTCACCATCAACTTAAGGAAGAGTAACATGACCCACTTCAAAGCCAAGCTCGCTGACCCGGCCAAGCGTCTCTCGATGCATGTCAACGTCATCCCCTCCGCCGTGACGACCCAGGCGATCGCCGCCTCGGGTGCTGATGTGGTCGTGATCGACCGGGAACATGGCGCGGTCGATTACGGCACCTGCCACGCGATGATCGCCGCGACCCAGGGAACCGAATGCGCCCCCGTGGTCCGCGTGTCGGACATCAATACGGCCGAGGTGAAGCGCGTGCTCGACCTGGGGGCCGAGGGCATCATCTTCCCGCTGGTCCGCGATGTGGAGGACGTGCGCCGTGCCGTTTCCTCGATGCGCTATCCCGGCTCGATGGGTGCGCGCGGGTTCGGCCCGTTCATCGCCCATTCGCGCTGGCCGTCCGACATGATGACCTACGCGCGCACGATCGAGGATCGCCTGACCTGCGGCATCCTGATCGAAACGGTTGAGGCCGTGGCCAATATCGACGCCATCGTGGCGGAGGAAGGCATTGATTACATGATCCTCGCGGCCTTCGACCTCAGCGCGACGATGGGCATTCCGGGCCAGTTCGACCACCCGCATTTCGTCAAGGCCTGTGCCAAGGTCGAGCAGGCCGCACGTGGCGCGGGCATTCCGCTCGGGGGCATCGCCATGACGGAGCAGGACGCGGCGGAACGCTTCGCCCACGGCTACCGGATCATCGCGGGTTTCGATGTGCTGCACCTCAAGGCGAAGGTCGCGCAGACGGCCGCCTGGACCCGCCGCCCGGATTCGGTGCACACCTATGTCTCCGGCACCGCAGCGCAGCATTCGCTAACTGTTCCGCACTGAACAGGGGCGTTCACTTTCCCTAAATATCCGCGCCGCAGGCAGCCCCCCGCATCGGGGGGCTTCGCCATGTTCACACAGAAAACCGTGCGCCATATCCCCGTCGCACCGCACCCCCTGCAATTTCATGGCAAAGGCGTGACAATCCCCCCCGCAGCGGATAAAAGGAAGGCCACAATATAAGGGATTTCGGACATGGCGGACACACCCGCGAACCAGAGCGATTACGGCGCGGATTCCATCAAGGTTCTCAGAGGCTTGGAGGCCGTCCGCAAACGCCCCGGCATGTATATCGGCGACACGGACGACGGATCGGGCCTGCACCACATGGTGTACGAGGTCGTGGACAACGGCATTGATGAGGCACTGGCAGGCCATGCCGATGAGGTTCGCGTGACCTTGCATGAGGACAGCTCCGTTTCCGTCAGCGACAACGGACGGGGAATTCCCGTCGGCCTGCATGAAGAAGAAGGCGTGTCTGCGGCCGAGGTCATCATGACCCAACTGCATGCCGGCGGTAAGTTCGACAGCAATTCCTACAAGGTCTCGGGCGGTCTGCACGGCGTCGGCGTCTCGGTCGTCAATGCGCTCAGCGATTGGCTGGAACTGCGCATCTGGCGTGAGGGCTACGAGCATGTCGCCCGCTTCGAGCATGGCGATACCGTCAAGCATCTCGAACGGCTGGGCCCGACAGACCGCACGGGAACCGAGGTCAGGTTCCTCGCCTCGACCCAGACCTTCTCGAACTTGGACTACAAGTTTGCGACGCTGGAACACCGCTTGCGCGAACTGGCGTTCCTGAACTCCGGCGTTCGCATCACCGTCCGGGATGAGCGTGAGGTCGAACCGCTCGAAACCACTCTGGAATACGAGGGGGGCGTACGGGAATTCGTCCGCTACCTTGACCGTTCCAAAACCGCGATGATCCCCGATCCGATCTTCATCGTGGGGGAAAAGGACGATATCGCGGTCGAGGTCGCGATGTGGTGGAACGACAGCTATCATGAGAACGTGCTGCCCTTCACCAACAACATTCCGCAGCGCGACGGCGGCACGCATATCGCAGGCTTTCGCGGTGCGTTGACGCGCACGATCAACAGTTACGTCGCCTCCTCGGGCATCGCGAAGAAGGAAAAGGTCACGCTGACCGGTGACGACGCGCGTGAGGGGCTGACCTGCGTTCTGTCGGTCAAGGTGCCGGACCCGAAATTCTCCAGCCAGACCAAGGACAAGCTCGTCTCGTCCGAGGTGCGCCCCGCCGTCGAATCCCTGATGAACGAGAAGCTGTCGGAGTGGTTCGAGGAAAACCCGGCCGAGGCCCGCATGGTCGTCAGCAAGATCGTCGAGGCCGCGCAGGCGCGGGAGGCTGCGCGCAAAGCACGCGAACTGACCCGCCGCAAAAGCCCGATGGATGTCAGCTACCTCGCGGGCAAGCTCAAGGATTGCTCGGAAAAGGATCCGTCCAAGACCGAACTGCTGCTGGTGGAGGGCGATTCCGCCGGTGGGTCCGCGACGCAGGGCCGTGATCGCGGCACGCAGGCCGTCCTGCCCCTGCGCGGCAAGATCCTGAACGTGGAGCGCGCCCGTTTCGACCGAATGCTCGGCTCGCAGGAGATTGGCAACCTTGTGATGGCGCTCGGCACCGGCATCGGCCGCGACGAGTTCAACATCGAAAAGCTGCGCTATCACAAGATCATCATCATGACGGATGCAGACGTGGACGGCGCGCATATCCGCACCCTGCTGCTGACATTCTTCTACCGGCAGATGCCGCAACTGATCGAGAACGGTCACATCTACATCGCGCAGCCGCCGCTCTACAAGGTGGCGCGGGGCAAGTCCGAGGTCTACCTCAAGGATCAGGCCGCGCTCGACGATTACCTGATCGACCAGGGTCTGAACGAGGCGACACTGGAACTCGCCACGGGTGAACAACGTTCCGGTGCCGATCTGGCGGAGGTCGTGCGCACGGCGCGTCAGGTGCGCAACATCGTGAACGCCTTCCCCACCCATGTGCCGCGTGTGGTGCTGGAACAGGCCGCGATCGCTGGTGCGCTGTTGCCCGAGAACATTCAGGGCGAACCGCAGGCCGCCGCCGACCGTGTGGCGGACCGTCTGAACCTGATCGCCCCCGATACGGAGCGCGGCTGGACCGGACGCCCGACACAGGACAGCGGCCTGCGATTCTCCCGCGTTCTGCGCGGCGTAGAGGAAACACGTACTCTGGAGGGCGGGGTATTCCGCTCGGTCGAGGGGCGGCGTCTGGCCCAGATGACCGAGGCCTTGCAGGAGATCTATTCCGGCCCCGCCAAGCTGCACCGCCGCGACAAGCACGCGACGGTCAACGCACCCACCGAACTGCTCGACCTGGTGATCGCGGAGGGGGAGCGTGGCCTGAGTCTGCAACGCTACAAGGGTCTGGGCGAAATGAACCCAGACCAGCTGTGGGAAACCACGCTGGACGCCGACGCCCGCACCCTGTTGCAGGTCAAGATCGACCATCTGGACAGCGCGGACGAAATCTTCACCAAGCTGATGGGCGACGTGGTCGAACCGCGCCGCCAGTTCATTCAGGAAAACGCCCTGAGCGTCCAGAACCTCGATTTCTGATCGGGTTTTGCGGATCAGCCATGGCGACCTGAACGCGATTGGGGCCAGGTGATCGACGCAGTCGTGTCGGTCACCTGAGGCGGATTTCAGCGCCGCTCCCCCCGTGGATGTGCCAGCCAATGCGGAACGACTTGCTCTGGCTGCGCGAACAGCGCCGGACGAAAGGAACTGACCATGACAAACCAACCTCTTGTGATCGACATCGTATCGGACGTGATGTGCCCATGGTGCATTATCGGCTATCGCCAACTGGCCCGCGCGCTGGAGGAAACCGGTGTACCGCACGAGATTCACTGGCACCCGTTCGAACTGAACCCCGAGATGCCGGCCGAGGGGCAGAACATGCGCGAACATATCGTCGAGAAATATGGCGCCACGCCCGAACAATCGGAACAGAACCGGGCGCAGATGACAGCCCTGGGCGCGCAACTCGGCTTCGACTTCCGGTTCACGGAGGAGTTTCGGATGCACAATACCTTCGTCGCCCATCAATTGCTGCACTGGGCGGATCAGCAAGGTCGGAAGCACGATCTGAAGATGGCGCTGTTCACGGCGCATTTCACCGATCGGCGCAACCTGTCGGACAGCAAGGTGCTGGCGGACGTGGCCGGCGAAATCGGTCTGGACCGGGACGAAGCCCTCGCGGTGATGCAAGACCAGCGGTTCGCGCAGGTCGTGCGCGAACAGGAACAGTTCTGGATCAATCAGGGCATTACCGGTGTTCCCGCCGTGGTTCTGGACCGCAAACATCTGGTGACGGGGGCGCAGGGCGTGGAAAACTACAGCGCCATCCTGCGCCAAGTGACTCAGGCGGAGGGCTGAGCCCTGCCCGGCGAGGCCGCTGTCTGCGAAACAGCGGCTTTCGCGATCTAGCTTACGGAACCGGTTAAGGCGCTCCGGAACAGGATGTACCCCTTCGGCAATCCAGATCACTCGTACACTATAGGCACCACCGCATTACGGCCCTTCTTATCCATTCTACGTTAGAAACGCGCCACGACCTTGCCCGTCGCCCGCGCCTGCCGCACAAATGGCGGGAACCACACGTGGAGGACCTGATGAACCGTTATCCCAGAGACATGCGTGGCCACGGCCAGACCCCGCCGCGCGCGAACTGGCCCGGCGACGCGCGGATCGCCGTGCAGTTCGTCATCAATTACGAGGAAGGTGGAGAGAACAACATTCTGCACGGTGATGCCGCCTCCGAGGCATTCCTGTCCGAAATCGTCGGCGCTACCCCATGGCCCGGCCAACGGCACTGGAACATGGAATCGGTTTACGAGTACGGCGCTCGGGTCGGCTTCTGGCGTTTGCACCGTCTGTTCACCGCGATGAACGTTCCCGTCACGGTCTACGGCGTGGCAACCGCGCTGGCGCGGTCCCCCGAACAGGTCCGCGCAATGCAGGACGCACAGTGGGAGATCGCCAGCCACGGCCTGAAATGGATCGAGTACAAGGACGCCGACCCCGAGGTCGAACGTGCCGACATGATGCAGGCGATCCGCCTGCATACCGAGGTGACGGGAACCCGCCCCACGGGGTGGTATATCGGCCGCTGCTCCGACAACACCGTGCGTCTGGCGGCGGAGGAAGGCGGATTCGCCTATCTGGCAGATACCTATGCCGACGATGTGCCCTACTGGATGGAGTTCGACGCACATGACCAGCTGATCGTGCCCTATACGCTGGATGCGAACGACATGCGTTTCGCCACCCCGCAGGGGTTCAATTCCGGCGATCAGTTCTATTCATACCTCAAGGACAGTTTCGACTGCCTGCGCGCGGAGGGCGGGCGCATGATGTCCATCGGGCTGCACTGCCGTCTGATCGGGCGTCCGGGGCGGATAATGGCTCTCAAACGGTTCATCGAATATGCCAGCGGCTTCGATGATGTGTGGTTCGCACGCCGCATCGACATCGCCGAGCACTGGATGCGCCAGCACCCCCATATCCGGCGCGAGCGTCCCAGCCAGATGGACCGGGGCACCTTCGTCGCGCGCTATGGCGGTGTTTTCGAGCATTCCGCCTGGATCGCCGAAGGCGCCCACGATCTGGAGCTTGGCCCCGCACATGACAGCGCGATCGGTCTGCACAATGCACTGGCCCGCGTCTTTCGCGCCGCAACACCGCAACAGCGCCTTGGCGTTCTGACCGCTCACCCCGATCTGGCGGGCAAGCTGGCCGCCGCAAAACGTCTGACACAGGATAGCACGGCGGAACAGGCCAGCGCCGGTCTGGACGCGCTGACCGACGCGGAGCGGGCGGAGTTCACAGCCCTCAACGATGCCTATGTCGCGAAATTCGGCTTTCCCTTCATCATCGCCGTGCGTGACCACGACAAGGCCAGCATCCTAGCCGCCTTTCGCAGCCGCATCGACAATGACCGCGATACGGAATTCGCCACCGCGTGCACTCAGGTGGAGCGGATCGCGGAACTGCGTCTGGCCGAGATGCTGCCATGATAGTGGTGGAGCCGCTGAGCCAGACAGCCTTCGCCCCGTTCGGGGACGTGCTGGAGGTGGCGGGCAAACCGGACAAGCTGATCAATCAGGGCCTGTGCGGGCGCTACCACGACCGCGCGACCCTCGATTTCGGGGGTGGGCGCGCGGGGATCAGCCTGTTCGACGCGCAGCCGCGCAGCCTGCCCCACAGGCTGGACATGATGGAACGGCATCCGCTGGGATCGCAGGCCTTCATCCCGATGACCCACACCCCGTTTCTGGTAATCGTCGCGGCGGATGCCGGGGGGCGGCCCGATACGCCCCGCGCGTTCCTGACCCAGGCCGGCCAAGGCGTGAACTATCACCGCAACATATGGCACGGCGTGCTGACGCCGCTGCACGCCCCCGGCCTGTTCGCGGTGGTGGACCGGATCGGTGAGGGTGAGAATTTGCAGGAACACTGGTTCGACACACCGCTGACCGTCACGGCCTAGACGGACATCACCACAGCTTTCCGCGCGCCGTTACAGGCCACAGGCATTTGACGCGGCCATCGCGAATGCCGACATACCAGTCGTGCAGGTTGCAGGTGGGGTCGCAATGTCCCGGAACCAGCCGCAGTTGATCCCCCACGCGCAACATGTTGAGCGGATCGGCCAGGCCGCCATGCTCATCCGAGGGTTGGTCATAGCTGACATCCGTCCGGCCCCAGACGGTCGGCACGCCACTTTCCATCGACATGGATTTCAGACCTGCGTCGCAGGTCGCACGCCCCGGCACTGCCGTGCTCATCACCTCGGACAGCACGAACAGCGCGTGGCGAAACGGCTCCACCCCCGGCCCGCCCCTTGCCCGGTAATCGGCATCCATGAAGATATACGACCCGCATTGCAGCTCGGTATAAAGCCCGCTCGACGCCTCCGCCGGATAGCTGCCACTGCCCGCTCCGGTCACGCACGGGCAGTGAATGCCCGCTGCGGCCAGGGCGGCCAGCGCCTCCCGCACGGCGGCGGTGACGTTGCCCATCATTTCGGCGCGTTCCGTTTCCAGTGTCTGGTGCTGCGCCGCGCCGTTATAGGCCTGCAAGCCGCCGAAATGCAGGTTGGGCGCGGCAAGAATGGCCCCTGCCAGACGGGCCGCGTCGTGGGGTTGCACACCGCACCGTTTCTGCCCGACCTCGATTTCGACCAGCACCGTCAACTGCGTTCCGGCACTGTGACAGGCTCTCGACAGTTCCGCCACGCCCTCTACATCATCCACGCAGACCGACATGTCCGCCTGTCCGGCCAGCCTGGCCAGCCGCGCGACCCTGGCCGCGCCGCGCACCTGGTTCGAGACCATGATATCGCACAGACCCTTGTGCAGGCCAGTGTGCAGGCCGGCGCGCACCATCGCCTCCGCCTCACTCACCTTCTGACAGCATATCCCCACGGCCCCGCCACGTGACATCTGTGCCTGCGCGATATCGGCGGATTTGTGGGTCTTGGAATGCACACGCAACCGCAGACCCGAGGCCGCTGCGATGCCGCGCATCACCTTCAGATTGTGGTCGAACGCATCCAGATCGACGATCAGCGCTGGGGTCTGCACGTCCACCTCGGCCATGCCGATGCTGGCGGGAACGTCATAGCCCGGCTCCACTACAGCGGCCTCAACGGCATGTGCCGGTTCACGTCCTTGTAGAGCAGATAGCGAAACCGCCCCGGCCCGCCCGCATAGCACGATTGCGGGCAGAAGGCGCGCAACCACATGTAATCCCCGGCCTCGACCTCCACCCAATCGGTGTTCAGGCGGTAGACGGCCTTGCCCTCCAGCACGTAGAGGCCGTGTTCCATCACATGCGTCTCGGCAAAGGGGATGGTGCCCCCCGGCTCGAAGTTCACGATATTGACGTGCATGTCATGGCGCAGGTCGCCCGGATCGACGAAGCGCGTCGTGGACCACGCACCGTCTGTGCCCGGCATTTCAACCGTGGTGCCGTCGGCCTCACTCGTCACGAAGGCCGCCGCAGGTTCCAGACCCACGCCCGGCACCCACAACTTGCGCAACCAGTGGAAGGTCAGCGGGCCGCTTTCCCCCTTTAGCGCCCAGTCGCAACCCGGTGGCAGATAGGCGTAGCTGCCGGGCGCAATCGCATGGTCCTGTCCCGCCACCGTCAAAGTTCCCGTGCCCGCGACCACGAACAGGACGCCCTGCGCATCCCCCTCCGGCTCCGGCGTGGTGGAGCCGCCGCCATCCGCGACCTCCATGATATAATGGCTGAACGTCTCGGCGAAGCCGCTGAGCGGGCGGGCCAGCACCCACAGGCGCGTATCGTGCCACCCGGGCAGAGAGCTGGTGACGATATCGCGCTGCACCCCGCGCGGGATCACGGCATAGGCGGTGGTGAACATGGCGCGGTCCGTGCTCATCACGTTCTGTCCGGGCAATCCGGCGGGCGGGGTGGCGTAATCGGTCATCTGGCATCCTCGAACCACTGCGCGATCATGTCCCGCTCGGTCTGTTCCATATAGCTGACATTGGCGGGCGGCATCGCGTGGGTGACACCCGATTGCAGATAGATCTCGCGGGCGCGTGTGGCGATTTGCGCGTCCCTCTCCAGCATCACGCCCTTGGGCGCCCAGCGGATTCCGTCATAGAACGGTTCCGCCGAATGGCACATGGAACAGCGGCCGCGCACGGTGTTGGCGACCGCCTCGAACTGCTCATGCTGCATGAAGCCTTGCGCCCGCGCGGGAATGGCGGCATTCGCCTCCGCTACGAAATCGGGCTCCGTCGACAGCCATGCCATGATCAGCACCAGGATGATCGTGACCGGCCAGGTCCATGTCGGCTTGCCCGACCGCGCGTGTTGCGAGTTGAACCAGTGCCGGATCGTCACCCCGGTCAGGAACACCAGTGCCGCGATGATCCAGTTGTACTTCTGTCTCTTATACACATCTCCGAGCCCACGAGACCGTACTAGATCT
>OJEN01000065.1_pt1 | contig 46612 bp, 80 predicted proteins | sample 1593351 | NCBI WGS metagenome assembly OJEN01 (sample SAMN05416777, study PRJEB24817) | seawater metagenome | isolation source: Sea water | place: Canada:Atlantic | collected 2013-11 | reverse complement strand
AATTGGTGCGGATGGGGAGACTCGAACTCCCACACCTTACGGCACTAGAACCTAAATCTAGCCTTGATCATAGATCATGGGCTGAAAGCTTGTCAAATTAGACACTTACACGCCGGGCGCAATCGGACAGTGTGACAAGTAGGCAACCCTAGGTCACACTTAGCAAATGCGCTGCGAATGCCGCGTCACAATCTGGTCTCATAGTCCCACGCGATATGCTTGTGCATATCAGGTTGGATTGTTAACGCCGATACGGCAGGGGGATGGTAATGAATATAAAAGACGCACGCCAGCTAACCGATGGCGAAGTATCAATGGTTGAAGAGGGCGCGATGCTCGACTACCCCTACGTCGAGACAGAAAGCGAGGCGCTGTTTGAAGTGAGCGACGAGCAAGCGGCGGCAATAACGCAAGCCATCATCGATAAGGCAGGGCCGAGCTACGTAAACGGGCAAGGCGTGATTGCAGTGCATCAGCGTCCCGGCTGGATAAGTAGTAGCGAGGGCAAGGCGCTTAATAGCAAATGATCCGCTGCATCATTGCCGGTGGCCGCGACTTTGACGACTACGCGCTACTCAAGCGCAAACTCGATGCGATCTTTGCTAATCAATCAGAGGTCGAGATAGTCAGCGGGGCAGCGAAGGGCGCCGACGCCCTGGGTGAGCAATATGCTCAAGAGCGCGGCTGGCCAGTAAAGCGCTTTCCTGCTGATTGGGATTTGGGAAAAAGGGCGGGGCCGCTGAGGAATGCGCAAATGGTCGCCTACGCAACGCACCTTGTCGCATTCCCCGGCGGCAGAGGGACGGCTGATTGTATCCGGCAAGCGACTGACGCAGGGCTGACAGTGCGGGTTATACGTGGACTATAAAGCCACCCTTTGGCGCAAAGCCCTAGAGCGCCGCGGCTGGAAACGCCTCGGCAAGTACCGCCTGCCTAATGAATTGATCGAATTCCACATCATCCACCAAGGCAAGCTCTATTCAGGGCGGTGCATCGGCGCGCACCCCATCGGCGACACGACCCAGCCGGGCAGCATAGCCTACGTTGTGACGCGCCGTGATTTGATGGCTGAGGGAGTGTGGCGTAAATCGAAGGGCGGGCAGATCGGCATGAACGTGCGGGGCTTGCCTTATTGAGCGTTACCAGCTTATAGCCTCGACCGTCTCAAATGTATCGGCGCTAGCAATCGCATCTTCCAGCGCTTGCCGCTTACCAGTAGCAGCGCCGCTTAATGCGATCCACGCATCCGCCTTAGCAATGACTCGCTGCACTAGCTCGGCTTTGTCCATGTCGCGGGCGGTGGCGATAGCATCTATCAGCGGCGTAGGGGCTGAGCTGTCGGCTTGATACGCTCTAGCTTCGCTCTCTTGCTTGTCCCACGTTTTTGTTTCCGCGTTTGGATAGTCGCTTAGAATCGCGTTCAGCTCTGCCTCATACTCATCGTCTACTCGGCGTTGGGCGTCGGCTTTTGCGCTTGCTAATTGAGCGGCATCCTCTTCTGCTGTGTAATCGCGCACTTCCCACGTTTGCCGCCACACGCCTTCGCTGTCTTGCTCGGGCTGGCCCTGGGTTACGACATCGCCAGTGGGTTTATCGGTCTCGACTGCGCGAAACCAGTTATAGGCTTCTAGGCTGGCATTGCTAGGGTCGCGCGGCAGCACCAGGCCAGGCCAATCATCCTTAATATAAGCGATAGCACCCGCTTTGGTCGGCGCGGTTTGCAGCGTCTTGCTGTTGATATACATTAGATCACCTCGACGGTTTTGCTAAATTCCTGGCTTACATTAGATGAAGGGAATGCGCGCCCTTCGCCCCACAAAATACGCACCGCGCCCGGTGCACCGCGCCCGCCGTAGTTATTGTTTGCCGTGCCTACGCAGCCGCCCCCACCAGCGCCATAGCCCCCGCCATCACCGCCATTACCAGTGTTTGATGACGTCGCCGTAGGATTGGCACCGTTCGCTCCGCCTGAGCCGCCACCGCCTCCATAGAACCGAGGCTGCCCATTTACGCCTTTGCCAAACACATCTACACCGCCGCCGCCGCCAGCAGCATACCCCACAGATGATCCGCTTCTACCACCCGCACCGCCGCCGCCGTCGCCAGCTTGTGCAGTTGAATTTGCAGCACCTGTTCCACCGAAACCCGCATAACCACCCGCACCGCCGCCGCCGCCAGCATAATTGCCGCTAGACTGGCCGCCCAAACCGCCAGAGCCTCCCCCAGAATCAGCGATTGATGTACTGAAAGTGCCGCGAGAGCCGCGCTCGGTTTCTATGCCGCCGCCACCGCCACCATAGGCTATCAGCCAATTTTCCACAGATGACAGCCCGCCATCCCCGCCAGCCTCTGCAAAATAGTTCTCGCCGCGACCACCTACGGTTACTGTCAGTAGCTGTCCGGGAGTGACGGCTATACTGTTCCCCCATGCGAGACCACCACCACCTCCTCCGCTTGTCTCAACGTAATTTATTGCTATTGAGCCGCCGCCGCCGCCGCCGCCTACGCAGACGGCAGAAATCTCATATACGCCGTTAGGCACACGCCAGGTATGCGTTCCCTCGGTAGTAAACAGGGCTTCTCCTGGGCCACCTTTGCTACCCGCGGTTAAAAGCATCTCCATCATTCTGATAACCCCTTGCCGCCGCGCAGGCGAGTCCCTGTCCACATGAATAGATATTCCGTCCAAACATCGCCGTGCGTCGGGGCTTCTCCCTCACTCCACGCAAACGTTATTCCAGCAGGGAACACAAACTCTATGCCTGCGTTACCGACTACGTCCAGCACGATCGTTTGCCCGCGATTAACGGCAGCGAGGTTTATAAACTCAAGCGTTAGTAAGCCAGCCGTGTTATCAACCTCAAATACTTGGCGCTGAGCTAAATCAAGCGTGCCGCTTGCGTTGATAGTCTCGCTTGCGTAATCAATGCGCTCAGCGGACACGCTATTGGCGCTTAAATCAAACCCCGCCATATCAATCGGGCCAGTTGCCTCACCCTGCAGCGATGCCGTGCTAGCCCAAGCAGCACTAACCCCAGGCTCCTCAGCCTGAACATCGGAAATATCCTCTAACAGCGCCCAATACTGGCCGTTGTGGTAAGTCGAGGCAGGCACCGCTAGCGTGCCCTCTATATCCAGCCAACGGCCTGCGAAGTTGGCCAAACTGAGCGCGATACCGGCTGCGCCTTGGGCTTCTTCTGATGCAGTGGTTGCCTCTTCGGTTGATTGCTGTACTCCGCCAGTGGCTTGGTCGATGAACTGGCCAGCCTCATTAACGCTTTGCGTCCACGGTGTGAGGGCGGCCACATGGGCGTTAGCCATTTCGGCAAAGTCGGGCGTGCCCCGCTGTGGGGCGGGCGGTAGCGCTGGAATTTCTGGATAAGCCATTAGTAGCCCTCTACTTCGATGGTGGCGGCGGAAAGTGCGTAGTTTGAGATAGTGATATCGAAGTCTCGATAAAAGCCGAATATGATCGTTGAGCCCATGTGATCAGCGCCGATAAAGACGGTCTCTTCATTGGCGATTTGATCAAGCTCGCGCTGCACTGAGTCGACCATTTGCGTCGCCACGTCAACGCGGTAGTCAACGAGCCGAATTTGGCGGCGGCGAACAATAGTAAGGTTTCCGAAGCCATCGCGTTCGCGCACTGAGAAATCTTGTGTTCGAACGCTCGTGCCGTATAAGGTCACGCCAAGCTCGCGCACCACTCCCAGCACATAACGCCCAACGGCCGCCGTATCGGTCGGCCTTGATGTTTCTATATCGACGCTAATGACGCCCGCCGAGAATGGCGGCAAGTCTGTAAAGACAAAGTCCTCTCTGAATCCATAGGGCAGGAAATACCACTCGTACCAATCGTTAACGCTAATATCGGTAATCTGCTCGGTCTTCTGATACACCACCCCCTCAACCGGGTCGGTCATCGTTACAGTGACGCTTAGCCCCTCAAGGCCAAGCAAGGTAAGTCCGTTGACGATCTGCCCCGGTGTGACTTCGGTGGAAACACCTCCCGCCTGTCGAGTTTTAGAGTCGCGCCCATCGCGAAACATGCGTAGCCGATTAACGAAGCCGAGGCGGAGCCAGGAAGGTGGCTGCTTGGCCACCCCTACCGCTGGCTGATCACTGGTTACATCCAGCGCTTCAAACGCCTCAATGCCCACAACTACTTTCTCGCCTTTGGCATACTCTCCCGCCGCCCATTCTGGGTAGTCATCTATCGGCACATTGGAGGCCGTTAGTCGGCCCTCAGTTACCGGTACGGGCCTGATGATCTGCATTAAACAGTCTCCTGTTGGCGGCGCTCTAGTTCTTCACGCTCAAGCACGCGAGCGGCTTTTCGACTGTACTCAGCAATTGCTCGCTGTGAGTCGCGTAACTCGCTTCGTAGCTGCGACACCTCGCGCACCAACGCCTGAATGCCTGGCACGTTCAGCGGGATATTGCCGCCACTAAGTGGAATGATGGCTTCGGGACCGTGCAGCTCCACCGGATACCCGGAGGTTGGTCCGTTGGCGATGCCGCCATCGGCAAAGCCGGGCAGCTTTCCGGTTGCTTCATCTGAATCACGCAGCCGCGCCCGAATCTCACTCAGCGAGAAGCCAGCACCGGCGTAGTAAGCGAGGCCGGAGTCATCAGCATCACGACCGAGAATGTCTTGGTAAGCACGGTTGATAGCCGATGACGTAGCGCCGCCGCTTGCCTTGGCCGCTGCCGAATCCAGCGCGCCCAGGGCATCGGTGATTGATAGCACCGAATCATTCAGCGTAGAGAGCCAATCCAGCTGGCCGAACTGAGCTTCTAACGACGCTTGCTCGGTTGCTTTCATCTCATCAAGCGCCGCCATTTCCCGATCAAACTGAAGGTCGGCTTGCTCTAACTGACGCTCAAGCGCTCGCAGGCCGCGCTCTTCGGTCGTTAGCTGGGCATCGGCACGATCATTGAGCTGGTCAACGATGTTGGCCGTGGACAGGAAGTCGCGCTGATAGTCCTGCAGCGTGGAGTACATATCCTCGGACGGCTGCGAGACGACCGATAGGGCGCGCTCAAGCTGGTCGGGGTCACCCAGTCCGCCGCTGTTAAGCGTTTGGCTGAGATAACCCCGAGCCGAATCAAAGCGCCCACGCTGATCGATGACGCTATTGCCCATCATCTGATCAAGCGTTGACTGCAGGCTGCCAGCGACACGCTCAGTGGTGCGCATCGCATCCTGGATCGTGCTCATGTTGCTGCGGATGCTAGCGGTAGTCTGATCGTGCGCGCTCTTCAGAATGTCGCGTTCAGCGTCAATCGCTTTGCTGAACTGCTTCCATGCGGATTCGACGCCGCTGAGGTCGGCAGTCACGCCGCCTGCGACATCGCCTACTTCGCCCATCATCTGCTTGAGCTGATCAAAGCCGCCCGCGAGCTGCAGTAACGTGGCGTAGTTCTCGCGTCCCGCTACCGTGTTCAGGTCTTGTGCTTCAACTAGCGCACGGAAACCGTCTCGCGTGGCCGGTAGCTCCATCCCGATAGCCCGAAGCGATTGCGTCAGATCATCTTGCAGATCCGCCGCGCGCTCAGCATCGGTGAAGAACGCTTGGTAATAACTGGATTGCAGCGAGGCCAGTTGATCAACGCCGCCCACCATTTCCTGGATGTTGTTGGCCGCATGGATTGCCCGGCTAGCCGTCACATCAAAGATCAGGTTAAGGCGGTTAGTGTTATCACCCAGCAGCACAGCCGCCCGAGCGCCTTCTGTCAGCGAACGAACAACAGCAGCCACGCTGCCCGCGTCCTGCTTGCTGATCTCGCTTTCAATATCGCCAAGTAGAGCGCCGCCAATACCCGCCGCGATGCCCTCAAGCGATAGCACGCTCTGGAACGCCTGGGCCAGCTGCTCAGGGTCAACGATCTTGAGTAGCGCTTCTTCGGCAATGGCGCCGCTGCCATCAATGATGGCCCTTAGGCGATTCTCGAAAAGCTTATCCGCGCCCGATTGTGAGAAGCCTTCGACCGATGCTTTCATCGCATCCAGGCGAGCAGGCAATGCCGCAGCGGCAAGCGTGTTATCTAGCGCCGCCATGCTATTCAGCATCTCGTCAAACTCGGCCTGCTGCTCAAGCTTGAAGTCCGTCAAGCTGACAACGCCGCTATTGCCTAGTGCCGTATTGCGTTGGCCGAACTCGGCACCGGTGGCACCTTGCTCAAAGTCGAAGTCAAAGGTCTTCTTACTCCCGAATAGGCCGCCGATAGCGTCGGTGATGCCGTCAACGATACCCAGCCCTAGAACGTTATCGACCAGGGCGCCGCCCGCAAGCCAGGGCATAGCAGCGCTAATGCCGGAGGTGATGCTGCTGGCTAGGCCAGTGCTTGCAAGGCCGCCAGTAGCTGCGTTGCCATAAAGGCCGCCGACAGCAGCACCGGTGCTGGCACCTGAGTACAGGCCGCCCGCCGCGACGGCGGTAGAGCCGCCACCGAACAAAGACGAGCCCTTCATGACCCCACGCGCCGCGCTAATGGTGTTACCAAAGCCACCACCGCCACCGCTCATCATGCTCTGCATATCGCCAGTGAAACCGACGACGATGGGTTTCAACGTCGCTTGATACGCCAGTTCAGCCAATAGCCGCTTAAAGCCATCAAGCAGTTGGTCAGCGAAGGAATCAAAGCTATCAAAGGCACCGGCAAAGGCGTCGCTAAACGTCTCGTCAATGCGGTTGGTGGCTTCTTCCCAGGCGCGGGCCATCTCTTGGGCCATCGGGTCGGCTTCAAGCGCAAGCTCGGCCATCTCATCGCGCACGCCCTGGGTCATGCGACCGTACTGCCGGCCGTCAATGTCGCCACGGCGGTAAGCGGCGCTAATGTCGCTGATAGCCTGGGTTAGCTGCACGCCGCGCTGGTACTGGCTGTCGTATTGCTGAGTGAGCTGTTCTAGGGCTTTCTTGGCGTCGTCAGCACCAGAGGCGATATCGGTGTATTCACCCGCTGCCCAGCGCAGTGCTTCCCCATATTCTTCAGTGGTAATGGTGCCTTCGCTTAGGCCGCGATTAAGCGTTTCTAGGCTCTCGGTGTATTCTTCGTGGGCAGCGCGTAGCGGGTCAGCTTCGTTAAGCAAGCCGTTTAGGGCTTCGGCGTGATTATTAGCCTCCTTAATTGCGTCTTTCTGAGCCTTGGTTAACTTATCCGTCGAGGTAGAAGCTCTATCTAGCTGTACTATTTCCGGCTCCTCTACCGGCAGACCTGCTTGCTGCAATTCTTTCTTACGGTCAATCAAAACCGTGTACTGCGCTCTAAGCTCCTGCATAGCCAGTATAGAATCCTGCGCTTGGGCAGAATCTGCGCCAAACATATCAATGCGCTGCTGAAGTCGATCCCTGTTATCAAAAAGAGCGTTTAACTCGGCGTCAATGCCTGCAATTGAGCGCTTAGCCTCTCCGTCGCGGAAGGAGTCCATAAACACGTTGAAGCCGCGAGCCACATTGTTAATGCCGTAGCTAATCCCTTCCAACGAGGATTTCATCAGCTCATCAAACTGGGAAACAGCACGCATCGTTTCAGTGCTTAGCTGCTGTTCAAGCTGGCCAAACTCGCCGCGAATATCTCTAAGACGCTGGATTTCCATATCAGATAGTACAGCGTCCAGCTTGTCGGCTTCGCCAGTTAGGCGGTCTAGCTCTGCGCTGTTGTTCTGCAAAAGAGGGATTAAAGCAGATGCCTCATCGGCCATGCTTTCCATATAGAAAGTCATTTCCTGCTGCGACAGGTTGGCGTCTTCAAGGCTCTGGTAATAAAGCTGTAGGGCTTCGGGGCCAGATAGTCGGGCAAATTGATCGGCAGTCACGCCCACCTTCGGGGCGATGTTTTCAAAGAAGTCTTTCATTTCGCCGCTGCCGGTCTGCATAAACTCACCGACCCGGTCATTAACGTCTTTGAGTATGTCCGCTAACTTCTCCTGTTCAACGCCGAAGTTTGTAGAAGCAAACGACATGCGCTGGAATTCTTGCGTCGTTGTATTGGCTAGGTTGGCAAAGTTTTGTATTTCACGTGCAGATTGTGAGGCGTTTCTAGCTATCGCAGTAAAAACGCCAGCGCCCGCTGTTAGTCCAAGAAGGGCGCCGCCAGCAACCTTTGCAACACGGCTAATACTCTCCATGCGCGAATTCATTCCGCCAATAGATTCAGAAGCCTGACCGCCAGCGCGATCTACACGTTCAAGACTGTTCTCAAAGCGGCCAAGTTCTCTCTCGCCAGAGCGGCCATCAACGATCAGTTCTAGCCTACTTTGATAAGCCATTTGCTTTCCTCTAGGCATGAAAAAGCCCGCTCAATGGCGGGCCTTTAGGATTGCTTGATTTAGTCTATTTTTCGGGAGGCTTATCTAGGCAAGCCCACACAAGGGCAACCACCCAGCCAACGAACGTCCAGCCAGCGACTACGGTTAAAACGCTTATAGCCACAGCGTGCCGCATATTTCGCACAGCGGCGATAATAATGGGCAGGAAGTAAACCGCAATGATAATGGCGATAAGCACCATCGGGTGTATTGGAAAATCGTAGGCTATGGCTGTGTTCATGCTTTCCCCTTAGTTTTCCTAATCGTAGCGCAGCGGGAGGCTAAGGGGTAGGGTAATGTTCAGTGGTGTTTGGCGGGCTAGTTTTGGCTTTGCTGTTTTGACTCATGCAGCTCTCGGTAAGCCCCATCCATGCGGCTTATCACCTCCAGCAGCTCATCATCGCTGCAAGGCCACCGCAGCCGGTCGGATAGATAGAACATGCTAGAGGGCGGTATCTCGGCAAGCCCGCCCATGGCGATAGGGCGCTCTTTGTTGCATAGAGCAAACGCCCGCATCCAAAAGTGAGTGCGGGCATCTAGCTCAGGAGGGTCTGCCTTTTCGCCTAGCTGTGCCGCGACACGGCGATACTCATCTTGCGCTTCGCTTAAGCTGCGTCCGCTTCCTTGCCACTCGACTTGCCAGCGCTGGAATTTTGCGGCTTTTTTGCCTGCTTCTCCACATGCTCTTGCTCAAAGCGGGCCATTTCACGCGACTTGCGGCGAACGGCATTGAATAGCGGCTCATCGTTCATCAGTAGCGTGGTGGCGTTTTCGATGCTGTAAGGGACGGAGCTTCCGTCTGCGGCTTCCATCTCTTGCCAGTCGCGCAGCACACCTTCGGCCCATTCGCGAGCAGTGGCACGCAGGCGCTCCATGATGGGGATGTCGCCGTCCGGGTATTTCTTTTGCTGCTCTTTGGCAATGCGCTCGCTTGCCTCTAGATGGACGGCGTTGCCGCTTTTGGCGATCTTAAACCGCCCGCCCTCAATGGTATCCCACTCACCATCAGTGATTTTTTCTTGATCGAAACGATTAAATTGATAAGCCATGATTATTTCCTCGTTACCTGTTGATGCCTGTTAGAAAAGAGGCCCCGTTGCGACAGGCTGCACGCAGGGGCCAAACTGGTTAAGGTGCAGGCACGGTTCGAGTAATTGTCAACATGGTGCTGTTGCCGTCCTCTGCCACTACGAAGTCGAGCGGGATTGTCAGGATCGTATCGAGACCACCAGAAGGCAGCGCGCCAGACAGGAACAAGCGCCCAATATCGAACGTGTAGCTGTAGTCGCCATCGGTTAGCACCCAGCTAGACGCGATAGGCGTACTGGTGATGGTGTTGCGCCACAGGTCGAGGCCAGCAGCCGATAGGCGTACTGTCTTGGAGCCGGTGATATCTGCGCTGCCCACCCAATGACGCTGGTTAAGCTCGCCAAGGCACTGGTCAGTTTGATAGCCGTTATTGATGGCTAAGCTCATGGCGGTAAAGCACATGCCCGTAACCGGTGCGCCGTCAATCTGGAAGGTACCCAGGTTGTTGGAGCTGTCCATAAACAGCGTGTCGGTCGGTTGGGTAAACGTATCGCCTGTGGCGTCGTAATCAGCGTCGTAGGCTTCGCCCATGAAGTTAAGCTGGCCGGTTACTTTCTGGCCCGCTTCCATGGAAAGCGACATTTCACCAACCACGCAATCCTGAAACAGGAAGTTATCGCCGGTATCCATGTACGACTTGAGAATATCGAAGAGCTTAACCGTGGTGCCAACGTTGATAACGTTAGCCGTCCAGTCTGCGCACATTGCCGCAGCAATGAAGATATCCAGGTTGGCCGCGTTGAACTCAAAGTCCAAAGTCCCGCCAACAGTGACGGTAGTGGTTTTCTGACCAGAGCGTAAGCGATCATCCCGGACGTCTTCAGAGCGCTGCGTTTCGGTACCGATAGATAAACCGTCATTGGTGCGTCGTAGAACGCTCCACGGGTCGGTCGAGCCCGCTACTCGGTACGCAATACGTACCCGGCTAGAACTTGCCATTAGTCTTACCTCGCGAGGGGTTTTGATGGCATAAAAAAGCCCCGCTCAATGGCGGGGCGCTTGTGGTGCTTGGTGATTAGTTAGTTATCAGCCAGCTCGAAATGGGACGCTAACGACATAGAGATACCAGTCATCCTGAGGGCCGATCCTTTGAACCGATGCGGCCTGCGTAGAAAAATGGCCTGCTTGGTAATACTCGAAGTGAGCGGCCAGAGAATCAGCCAGCATCGCCGCTGGTCGTGAGCCGCTGTTGATCGGTGTGAAGATTTGCAGCATGACCAAGCCGCTACGCCGAACGCACGGCTCAGAGCCGATGCCAGCAGTGAAAGACGCGCCATGCTGTATGGTCAGCCTTACCCAGCTGCTTTTAGCCGCCATAGCCTGCTCCAAGGCAGGGGAATTAGGCACGCCATCGTAGGCCACGGGCACGCCATCCCACTGTGCCATGCGGGATTCGATGGCTAAACGGATAGCCTCAAACGAAACGTTAGCCATACTTCTCCCTCATGTTATTAGCGGCCTTGGTATAAACCGCATAGGGCGCCATGCGTGACGTACCGTATTCAAGGAATTCGCCGTAAGGCGTCGTATTGACCACATGAAACACATCACCAGGGCGAAGCGCGGCAATGGCTCGACGGGCATTAGCTAGGGCATCGTTTCGGGATATGTCGCGGCGTGATTCATCGAATGATTCATCCGGCTCGTTCACAGAGAAGTTATGGTTGGCGAGATAGCGGCTTGTATCCTTCGGCGACGCATAGATCACGTCTCGCGCTGCCTCCTCACTTGCCGCCGTCATTGTCACCATCATCTTCTCCCGCGACTGATCAATAAATCCGCTCAGTGGTTTGGACCATCCTCGCTTAGCCATTAGGCCTCCTCGGTTGACGGTATGCGGGTTAGGCCAAAACGCTCCAGCGCTTCATCCGCCGTCGTTGATCGGTCGTCAACAATGACGGCAATGTAGTCGGGCGACGCGGGCACGTTAAAGCGGAGCAATGCTTGGGCACGGCTGGCGGCGGCAATATCAACATGAGGAGCGTGAGCGGGTGGCTCTAACGGCGCGGCCACCATATCGCTGACGATGGGCTTCATTACGGTGCTGATGAAGCTGTAGAGGTTGCCGTTAGTGTCCTGGGTATTGATTATTCTAAAGGCTTGATCGTCGTTAATTGATTCACCGATGCATAGAGCTAACTGATTAGCGTCAGCGCTTTTTAAGTCCGCGGTTGTTAGCATTTGAGCGGGAACGGGTGTTGAGACTAGCCGCGTGTATTCAGTGCTCATAAATTAAGCCCCGACAGCGACGCAATGTAGTTATGCAGCGAGGTTAGCTTGGCTTGATCAACCTTGCTGTTACTCACTACCAGTCCATAAATATTACCCCTGAAAAGAGCACCAGGAGAAGACGGCGAGCGGGCGCCAATGCTCAAGCCGCCTGCGCTGTTAACAGTACCTGGCACGAACGCTGCGAAACTAGTATTCTCAAGCATTTCTGCTTGGCCAGTGTCTTTTGAAAACCGTGAGCTAATCGCTCGCGCCGTTGCGCTCGGTGCTAGCCGTGGCCCTTGCCCACCGACTGTTACATCAAAACTCCCTTGCGGAACGTCGCCCACATCAGACCTCCTTAATAGCGAAAGCCCCTGATTACTAGTGCCACTTTCTGACCCGGCGGCATGAAACACATAACCAAATGAATTTGCAGTAAAGGCGTCGACAATTGACGTTGAGAAAGAGCCTTCTCGGTACTGCCCGGCCATCATACTCGTAGTTAAGAACTGGCCTCCGCTGAATTGAAGCCAGTGAACCGTTCCGTCTGTACGGTAAATAGGCCGCGAACTGCTGACATTTTGGCTGGCATGATTACCGTTGCCGCTCAAGTCGAGCATAAGCCCTACTGGGTCGCCATCTGCGGTAACGGGCAATGTGCCAGCAGCATCTCGGAATAATATTTGCTGGCCAAGCCGCTGCGGAATTGGAACGCCAAAGAGTCCGAACTCGCCGCCACCAAACATTGACTCTTTCTGAGCCTGCAGCTCATCAATCTGCGAACTCCACACCACCTGCCCATTAAGCCGCGCCTCGATAGCATCTTTACCGCCTATGCGAAGGCCGATTGCGTCAGCGAGTCTCATGCGGGCACCAATACGTAGAGCGTGTCGGGGTCTTCGGTAGCTGGGTATTCGGTCACGGCGGCGATGTGGGTTACGCCCGCGCCAGTCACGTTGTTGGCGGGCAGGGCCTGCAGCGCGGTGTCAGCAAGCGCGCCCTGCGCAGCCGTTGCAAAGTCGCCTGTATTAGAAAAAGCTGCGGTTCCAAGTTCTGGCTTGAAATTCAAGTCACCGTATTCTCCGCTTGTCGCTACCGTAGCTAAATCTCCAGGCTGAACGGCTGTGTCAGCCAATCCACCCTGAAGCGCAGTAGCATAATCACCGGATGCCGTATACGCCGCGCTACCTAGCTCGACGGTAGGCGTGTAATCAACTGCGCTCTGTGCAGACATAGTGCCAAGAGTGGGCAGTCCAGACAGGTCGCCATAAGCGCCGGTAGTGGCTACAGCAGATAAGTCACCCGGTTGTGTGGCTGAGTCGGCTAGCGTGCCCTGTGCGGCTGTGGCGTAGGCTGTGGAATCGGTGCCGGCAGCGGTGCCTAGCGTTGGAAGTCCAAGTAAATCACCATACTGGCCAGTGGTAGCAACCGTCGATACATCGCCAGCTTGCAATGCAGTCGCGGCCAGTGCGCCTTGCGCTGCGGTGGCGTAATCAGTCGATGCCGTAGCAGCAGCGCTTCCAAGCACGGGACGACCGGATAAATCACCATAAGCGCCAGAAGTTGCTACCAAAGCAGCGCTTGAGGCAGGTAGTGCCGCATCCGCTTTAGCGATCAGGCCGTCAATATCAATTTCGCGCGTCTGAAATTCAGCCATCACGCAAGCTCCTCTGTTAATACGTTGCCCGATAAATCCGTCAGCACTAAGCCTGTGCTATCAACTAGCAGCACATACGGGCTAATCGGTGCCGCAGGAATGCGCGTACCACGGCATTGAAGCGACCAAGTGGCGCCTGCGGGGTCTTGCTGTACGTCGATCACGCGCAGGTTGTCGATGGTGTCGTCTACTTGCGGTGTGGCAGGGAGGCCGTCGCTGCCCAGGACCTCGTTTTGAAGTGCAGTGACTTTGATGTCAGTCGACAGGATGCGCTCCTGGTCGATCAGTTGGCGGCTGAAGCCGCCGAACACACCCCTTCCAGAGTAAGCAATCTCAGTCTGCGGCTGCATGCCGGTCGTAGGATCATATTCGCCCACTTCGATGCGTCCGCCGCGAAAGGCGCTTACCGCATCGGCAAGGCCATCCTCGTCATCGAACGCTTCGGCAATATCGGCTTGTAGGTCGTCACGTAGAGACATTAAGGAATCCTTGTGCGCATTAAAAAGCCCAGCGTGGTGGCTGGGCTGGTGTTATCTACTGGGCGTCTAGGTGCCAGAGAACCTTTTTGGCATTCCGTGATGCGGCGAAAAGCTGTGACTGGCTCGAAAATCAGATAGTGCACTGGCGGCTTCCGGTATGGTGTCAAAATTGCCAAGGTTGTAAGTCTTGCCTCTCACTTGGCATTTTGCCTGCCACTTCCCTCTCTGCTTTTGCCAAGAAACGCCTACCACTCCGCTTGTGTTCGCCTTTGACAGGGATAGGTTGCGCATGTTTTCTATATGCGTCGCTGCCCGGAGATTAGCCCACCTGTTATCTGTTGGATCTCTATTTATGTGGTCAATTTCACTAGGGAGTTTAGTGTCATTCATCCATAGCCAAGCGACCCTGTGCTCCGCGTAATCCTTTCCAAAAATCCTGACTCGTCGGGACGCGTAGCCGGTAGTGCCTACCCACTGACGACCAGCCCGATTCCCGGCGTGACGGGTATACCAAGCCATCTGGTCGTGTGAGTTTTTAAATAGATGCTCGCCACGCTCTTTCCACACTAAGATGCCTGTATCTGGGTCGTAGTGAAGGAGTTCGCGGACTATCTCAGAAGTGATACTCATAACGTCGTCACCCGTTATCGTCATTTGAGGGGTGCGGCAAGGGAGTGACGTGCCCCCGGTTCAGCCGCTAAGCCTAGCCGCACGCTTATATTGTATCACGATCAGGCTTTGTATCTATTCAAAACCTGCCATATCCCACTGTGATGCCCATAGGAATTACTTTGTACTGCTCAATTAACGCCAAGGCGAATTGGACGCGCTCTGTAAGGGCGGAATTCGCTCCATAAACATCGAGTGCAGAGAAAGATTTCTCACTTTCAACCGAGTCCGCTTTAACTTTTTTACGGGTCATGATGCCCTGCGTGTACTGCCGGTAGAGGTCGCCTGACACAGCAGCGGCGGCAAGCTCGGCACCGGCCAGCTTAATATCATCCGGCACGGGGTCGGGTAGCTGAATGCGCTTGGCTGACAGGAAGGCATTCGCCATTGCCACACCTCGCGCTTTCTCGCCTTCCGCTGCCCATTCAGCGCCAAGCAGCTCGTCAACGTCTGCGACAGTCACATATTGCGCCATGTTCAAAGCTCCACGTTAGGCGGCTCGACACTTTTATCGGGCTCACATGCTTCGTCAGCAAGACCTAGCAAGGCTCGCGCACGGCGCATATCTTCGTCCGATGGTTCCCGGTCGCCGAAATCTATTACTGTTTTGCTTACATCGCCGACTTGGACATGCTGGATGATCATGGCAACCTCTCAAAATTGGGGAGGGGCCGTTAAGCCCCTCGGTTTACTCTGACTTGTCTTGCTTGTTTTCTGCCTTCGGTTTTGAAGCAGTCGTCGCGGTCGCTTTCGACAGCACGCCGCGATCAACTAGGCGCTTTAAGCCAGGCGCATTGTCGCTTACTTCAAACGATTGCTTAGGAGCGCCAAAGGTGCCCCCGACATTGACAACACCAAGGCTTTCATTGCGATACATGCCCATGATTAAACTCCTACGGCGCGAGTGAGTGAAAGCGGACGGTAAACAGCAACGCCGCCGATCTTGGCGATGCAGTCAATCACCATCTCTAAATTCCGCTTCTCCACGGCGAGCTGCTCAAAAGGACGTGGAATTTCAATGCTTAGGTTATCCGCGTCACGCTCGTACATCGTTGCGCTGGAAAGGTTGCCGTTCGCATCGCTTGGCTCAAGCTCAGTGGATGCCTGCATGGTCACGCCGGGGTGAATCGACTGGAAAGCAGCCCATACGCTCTGGAACTGGCCGCCAGCGTTGACGCTCTTGGATACCAGTGCAGAGCGGCGCGTTGGCGATACGGCCAGGGTGTTAGGCGTGTGATTACCATACGACTGAACCTGAACGGCATCGTACATAGCTAGCAGGTCAGCAAGAATAACGTCGCCTTCGGTTGTTGGCAGCGTCCAGTCGCCCGTTACGGCTGTTTCGCCGATGTTAGGGTGGTTAGTGAAGCCAAAGAAACCGTGCAATTCATCACCGATAAGCGCAACGCGGTTGATTAGCTGGTCGATGGCCTTGCGGGCAACGCGCCCTTTACGCTCAGATAGGTTGGTACCCATGGCGTTAGCCAGACGCATTTCGTCCAAGCTGTAGCCGTAAGCATCGCCCAAGCTTTTCAGCTTCAGCGTCTGCTCGCGGCCCATCACGTCAACGCGCGGCAAGTCGTCGGCATAGTTCGAGATGAACTTGGCCATGCCCACTTCGTCGTAGGTGCGGTATGTGAATGACTCGGCCCACTCAGGAACCTCAGTCGACACCGGGACCAATTGCAGGCCGGTAAGCGTCGGGGTTAGTGTTTCGTAGATGCGCGTCTTGACGTAATCAAGCTGGCGAGCAAGGAAAATACCCTGATCTTCGCGCTCGATGCCTAGACGATCTTTGCCGTCCATCACCGCCGCAAGATCGGCGGCGTCATAGTTCATGTGTTCCATAATGATTCCTTACGCAGTCGGAGAGTGGAGTTCAACGAGGGCCAGTGCCGTGCCATCGCTCATGGTTTCGGTACCGGAGCGGAACACAGCGTTCGGATAGGCCGTGCCTGCGGCATCACCGACAGCGCCCGCAGCGTCGAATTGAACCGCGCCGCCGTTGGTGGCTGCACCTGCATCAACGACCGGGCACCAGACCAAGCCGCGAGTCAGCGTCGACACATCGTCGTACTGCGCGTAGTTGTCGATTTTGGTGTGGGTGTGCAGCGCAATACCTGCGATGCGAGTACCCGCACCCTCAACAACAGCACCGTCAGCATTCACCCCGACCACGCGACCAAAGCGAATATCACCGGCAGCAGGGAAGGATTCGACGCGATCAAAACCGGCGTCTGCCTTCATGCCCGCGATTGCTTTATCCATTTCGTAGATCATTGGTCACCCTCCACTTTTTCGCCGCGCATACGGGCGGCCATTTTCTGACGCGCTGAGGCAGCGGTAGCTTGCGTCTTGCCGCCAGCGTCTTGGTTGATAACGGTTGATACCTGGCGTTGGCAGGCTGCATCTTCACGGCGCTTATCGGCACCCTTCATTGCAATGTCGTAAGCCGCATCCACGTAGCCATCGTCTTGACCGTCGAACTTCATGCTCGGGATCAGGGCAACAGTCACCGCTTCTTTAAGCTGGCGATCAGTGGCGTCCTGCTTAATGTCGATCTTGTGCTCTTTGCACACCGCTTCTAGCTCAAGGCGTGAACGCGCTTGATCAACGGCGTCTTGCTTGATCTGCTCGGCGTTGGCCTCAGCCTCAGTTTTAGCAGCCTCAGCAGTATCGGCGCGGGCCTTCTCTTGGCTCAGCTTTGCGTTAGCGTCGTCAAGGTCTTGCCGCGTTTTGCGGTAAGCCTGTGCGACTTCGGGCGCGGCTTCGTATTCGATGCCGCTATCGAGACGTACCTTTTCCATATTGATTCCTTCGTCTTCGGTAGGTGTTGCGGCGTCGGCCGCGTCCAGGTTCAGCCGGGCATTTCCTGCTCGGCCAATGGGCACAACCGCCAAGTGGTTCACGCGGATGTTGGTTTGGATAGCGTCGTAACGCTCTCCGTTGTACTCGCCAGGGGTTTCGTCAAGGTCGACCGAGTAGCCAACCGATAGCTCTTTCCAGCCGTCCTGCTTAATCACGCGGGGATCATGGATAACGATGTCACTAACCACGTTATCGCCATCTTGGCGCCCCTCAGTGGTCACCGTGCCGATCTGATGCGCCTTAAGGTTGCCAGCGTTAACCTTGCCGGGGTGGCCTTTGGTGATGGGCTTGTTGCGGTAGGTTGCCAGCGAGTCAGCTTTGAAAACATCCTCTGGCCGTCTTAGCTCGCGGCGCTCTTTGCCTGAGCCGTCCTTGTAAACGAAAACGCCCGTGCGGGTCAGCACGGGCGAGTCTTCTAGGTAGCCATCTTCCGTGAACTTTGCACCGATAGGCACCCGGTCGTAGCGTAATGCACTCATGTAAGCCTCGCATTGTCTCGTTCAGGCCATACAGGCTCGCTAAAGCACCGGCATCGAACCGGCGTGCCAGGGTGGCCGTCAGATGGTGGATTAGCCCACGCGAACGTTTTGCCGTTCCTGCGGCCATGTTCAGGGCGCTCTCTGCCATCCATGATGGCTCGCCATGTGTATTCCTTTATGCCGACGCTCTTTTGCCGGTATTCGGTCAGGTTTGCGTTGAGCTTTGAAACTTGGTCATTAGCGATTAGCTGAGCGCGGTTAACTGGCTGCTCATACGTGGCGCGGATCGTCTCTTTAAGTGTCGTGACGTTCTGGCCTTCATTGATAGCGCGAATAATCGTGCCTTGAAGGTTATCGACGTATTGCTCAGGGATGGAGCGAATCAGCTTGAGGTTTTCCAGCTCCCACGCCCGCATCAGGTCATCAAGCCAGGGTTCAGCACGGTTATACGCCTCGCCATAGCGCGCCCGCGTTAGCCTACGTACTTGCCGCAGGTTGAATTCTTTGATGCGCTGGCCAAAGCGTCGAACGTCTACGCCCTCGGATTGCCCGCCAGTGAAAGCACGAAAGGCGCCCGAGCCAACCGTTAGCGACAGCACTGAATTAAGCAGGCTGTTAAGCCGGTCTACCCAGGTGCCTTCATTCGTCTCGTTACCTATCGAGTCAGGGCGGTAGCGGTTAGCCATTTCATGCAGCGCCGAGATTTCCGGCATCACCAGCTCATTGACGGCTTTGCGGCACTGCTTCGCTACGCGCTCAATATCGCGCTGATACTCACGCTCTAGCGCTTCGGGATGCGCCCACCTAGGTTGCTGAGCCATTAGCGACCCCTAGGCCGTAGCGGCCTTCGTTGATAGCGGCTTGGCGTAGCTCTACCTCGGTCACCACGCCCATGTTGTAGTCAATCTCGCGGGCCTGCGCTTCTGCATAATCAGCCTGGGCGTTCTTCTGCCGCGCCTCTGCCTGCTGTGCATCGGTAGGCGTCCAGAGTGACGGCCAGTCAATCTTCCAGCCTGCCGGCAGGGTGATGCCTTGCTGCTTTCCAATCGCCTCAATAAGCCGCTCAATAGCGGGCTGTGCCGAGGTCATCTGAATGCCCTCGCATAGGTCATAGAGCGATTCTAGGTCGTTCTCGCCAGTGCTGTTTAGTCCAGCAGCCGAGCGCATAAAAAGGCTCGTGACAGGGATTCCTGTATCCGCTGACACGGCAATCTGGTATTCGCTAATCAGGTCTTTAATGCCGCTGACGTTCTGGTCGTAAACGGTGTAGTTATCCTCGGCATCGACTGCCACGCCATTCATCAACGAGCGAACGTCATCCACCAAATCAACGCGCTTACGCACCAAGTCTTCCTGGTTGTTCTGGATCAGCTCAGCCAAGCCTTTCATCTGGTGCACGGCTTGCTGCTTACGCTTGAGTATTTCCAGCGACAGGATCAGCGACTTCTTGTAGCGCTCAATGGAGTTGTACGCTTCCACCACAGCAGGGCGACCCACCCAGGGCACGCGAGCGCCGATCTTCAATCGAGCAGGGAGTGGGTCGCCGTAGACCGGCAATAACCGCGACTCATGCACCGTAAAGAATCCAGTGCTAGCGGTGTTGCCCATCTGCACCGGGCGAACGTGGTAAAGCTCAGGCTGGCCGTAGGTCGGTAAATTCGGGTCGTCGTAGTAACCACCAGGCGCTACCGATAGCTGGTCAATCTCTACCACGCGGATCTCGGTAATCGTGCCGATGTTCTCGGGCAATGGCTCATCTAGCGTGCCGGTATCCGTCAGCAGCATTAGCGCCGAGCCACCATCAAGACGCGCCCAACGCAGCGCATCGGACATATTGCCGACTAAATCCAGGCGGTCGAACTCGTTAGTGATTACGTCGTTATCATCGCCCCTAACCTTGATACCGCGAGACATAGCGGTATCAGCAGGTATATCCACCACTCGGGCATAGATGCCGCCGCGTGCGTAGAGATTGGCATAATCAACGTGCTGGGCTTGACGACGGCGCCCGCCGACTAGAGCCGAGCGGTAGCCATCTTCGTTTAAGCTCGACATGGTGTCTCCTAGCTGGCGAATGCGGCGAAACGTGCCGCGAAGTTCTCGGTCGCCACCTTGTTAAAGGCGCCGCCGCTTGCGTCCATCTGGTCTTTGTATTTGCCGACAGGGAAAGTTTTCATCTCGTCGAGGTAAGGTTGATTCCACTCAGCGCGCACCATGCAGACATTGCCAGCCTCCACTTGAATGGCGAAGGGCTCGGCACGCACTGCTTTGTCGCCAGTAGGGCGCTCGGCAAAGATTGAATATCCAGAGAGGTTGCGGATGGTCGACTCTGCCGACTCCTTGCCACCAGACCCCGGCTCTTGCTCAATCCACTGCTTAACAAGGTGGCCGTCAATCTCAGTGGTCAGCCGTATCGTTCTTTCTCGCTGCGGCGCTGACCATTGGCCGCGCACAACGTCGAGAATGTAGTAAAGGCCGTCGTCACCCAGACCTATCTTCACGCCAGCGGTATAAGCGCCGCCGCCGTCAGTGCCTGCTTTATCCCAGAAGCGGACGATCTTCTGCATTTTTGACGGGGTATCGACTATCTGGAGCTTTTGCCAATCAAAGAAGCCACCGCCGCGTGGGGCAGGGCGTTGCTGGAACTGGCCAGCCACGGCCATCGAGCCCATGATCTTTTTGTCGCGGTCGACTGTTTCGCGACTAAAGCGTTGCGGAAATAGCAGTTCGCCGTCTTTGGTGCGTGGATCTTTAAAGCCAAGGCTTGTCGTGCATCGCCGGTCGGCTTCAAATTCCATCGGCAAGCAAAGATGCTCATAGCCATAGTCGTCTTCGAGAATGAAGCCGCTCACGTCCATTTCGTGCAAGCGCTGCATAACGATCACGATGGCCGAGCTATCAGGGTTATTTAGGCGCGTTGGCAGCGTCTCTTGGAATACCCGCAAAGCTGTCTCGCGGTGCGCCACTGATAGCGCTGCCTCTACGCTGTGTGGGTCATCCCATACAACGCGGTCGCCACGCTTACCAGTCATACTGGCCACAGCACATGCTTGCCGCCAGCCAGTGGATTCGTTTTCGTAGAATGTCTTTTGGTTCTGGTCGCTAGTTAGTGCAGTAGGCCAGCGCTCTTGAAACCATTCGCTCGTGATGAGGTTTCGCATCTTGCGCGTGTCACGCACCGCCAAGCCTTGCTCGTGCGACGCGCCGATCATGCGGATGTGCGGCATAGCCCTTGGCCCCCATTCCCAGGCAGGCCAGAAAACGCTAGTGAGCGTCGACTTCATCGTGCCTGGGGGAATGTTGATCAATAGGCGTGTTAAGTCACCGTCCGTTATCGCTTCAAGGTGCTCGCAGATAGCGTCAACGTGCCACCCGTGGATGTAAGGCTGCCCAGGCTCAAGAACATGCCACGCTTCACGCACGAAGTTAGCCAGCGAACGTGCGCAGTACTCCCGCTCAATAGCCAGCCAATCTTCATTCGTTAGACTCAGCACGGCGGGCATTCATTAACTCCTTTAGCGCAGCGTCAGACAGATTTGAAGCGTCCAGCGCTTTGGGTGTCATACTGCCGTCGCTACTACTGTGATCAATGTCGCGCTTATCGCGCCACAGCTCTGGGCGACGATTCTTAAGCCAGAAGATGGCCGCCGTGGTATCTGGAGCAATCTTGGCTCGGTAAGGGGCGTACACAGGAGCCTCAGCACCGCCAGGCATAAATATCTTCACATCGTCTTGCTCATACCCGATGGCCTTTTGGTACAGGGATCGCTCTACACGGTCGTCTGCCTGCTCCTTCCCTGCTTTTAAGGAGTGACAAAACCCTTTATAGGTCGCTTTCCAGCGATGTATTGTCCTCACCTCAACTTCAAAGAAGTCTGCAATCTCTTGGTCGGTAGCACCAAGCAAGCACAACTTCCGAGCTTGTTCGGCGTACTCGGCCTTGTACTTGGTTGGTCTTGCCATTTTGTTACCTATTCAATGTTTGCGCTTACGGTGCCAGTAGCACGACAGCAGCCACACAGCGACGATGTAGCGGAGGCGAATGTAGGCGGCGAGGCGCTTAGTCATTGCGGGGAGCGCCTACGTTGCTTATTGAAGCAATAAAAAGGCCGCTCAATGGCGGCTCCTTTTGTTAGCTAGATTTATGAGGACATTCACCATAAATACCTTTAGCCATATTGCAGTTCCAGCAGAGAGTCTGGAATCCTTCTGGATAGCTATTTTTCTTAAGCCAGCCGTAAAGAGCCTTCTTCTCGTAATTAGTCTTATTGCCCGGCGGAACAATATGATCAATCGTCAGAAACGCAACATCGCTTTCGCCACAACACTGGCAATCCCAGCCATACTTATCAAAAGCACTTTCCTTTAGCTCCTGCGATCTAACGGATGCGTATTCCAGTTTCTTTGGGCGATGCTTAACGTAATGCCGCCTACCCCTGGCTTTATATTTCTCTGGATTTTGCTTCGCCCAATTTCGCTCATATTCTACACGGCATGGCTTACAGCTTGTCGCATATCGACCTTTCGGCCTGTGCTTGGAAGGCTTGGTATAGCTAAACTCGCTAAAAGGTTTTTCTACTTCGCATGTAGCGCAAGTTTTCATAACGTCGTCACCCGTTATCGTCATAGAGGAGTGCAGCAGGGAGTGACGTACTCCTTTTCGGCTGGCCGGCCTAGCTGCACGCATTAATTATAAACTATTTCTTCTTGATCTGCTCCATGAATCCAGAGCCACTAATCGTTTTAGTAATCTTTTCAGCACTGCGTCCTACTATGTACCCAGATAAAGCGTACTGGATTATGTCGAACAGACTCTGGACCGTCTCAGGAGTGAGGTTTTCTGGCGCAACGCCAAACCAGTAGGCGCCCACTAGGCCTGCGAACCATAATATAACCAGGGGACGCCAGTTTCTCTGTAACCAACTCTCGCCACCAGCCTCAGCCAGGATGATCTGCATCTGCGCTTTCACGATGCTGTTTTCAGAGTCGATAAGCTGGGATTGGATCTGCGCCTTAAGCCGGTTGCGTTCGTCTTTATCCGTCACTGCCTTATCGATCACATCAAATAATGGCCCAGCGATAGCGCCCAGGGCTTTAGATACCAGATTCATCACTCCACCCCGACTTCGCTTGTCCAGTTATCCCGCACTAAGTCCATGCTGCGTTCGAGTTCGTTGATCTTGCGCTGCATGGGGCCGATTCGACCGTTTGCGCGGTGCATGCTCTGCTCGTTTTGCTCAGCCCGCAGCTTTTCGTATTGCCAGCTCCCAATGATGATGGCGTTAGCGGCCATAAGACCGACGCTGATCTTTTGCACTTCCTCGATGGTGCGCTGCTGTTCTTCAATGCGCTGCAAATAGAAATCGCGGTGCTCTAAGCGGCGTTGATGATCTGCTGACCAACCGGTGGCAAACACCGTGCACGCCACGAGCATTAACGCAACGACCCATAGCGGGATGCGGTAGCACCGTAATAGTCGTTTCATTTCTTGCCTCGGATGGCGTCAGCAATGCTGCCCGCAATGGTTTTAAGGCTGATGCTTTGCACGCGCCCCTGGATACCGTGAACGCCCATCAAGGCCATAAAGGCGCCTACGCCTGCGGCAGCCTCAACGGGTAGCTGAAACGCCCCGTTAGCCGGTATGCCGCTTAGGTAGATAATCAGGTTGATCGTGCAGAAGGCGATGATTGCGCATACCAGGGCGGTGTTGCGGTTGCCGATCAGCCAGGAAACAACAAACGCCGGAGCTGCTGCCGCAATGCGAGGATCTTGAAAGGGCATAGCCGCCCACGACCATAGCTGTGCCAGTAGTTCGGCCATGCGCGACCCCTATTTTTCTGAGCCGCGGTGATCTCTGAGCGCAACGTATGCAATGAGGACGACGATTTGATAAAGCGTTTGAACGGCCATTCCACCAGCGGCACGGTAATCGGGGGCAACGACTGCGCTAGCCGTGCCTAGCCGCCACGCCAGCATGCCGCAGGAGACGGCAGCGATAGCCAACCAGATCATTGAGACAAGCCATTCACGACGCCGGGTGTTGCTGTATCTAACGGGGCCATGGCGTTTGTATTGACGCCCATAAAGAATAGCGGTCACTGCGGCTAGCGGTATTTGTATCAGTGCGAAAATTGAATCAGGTGTCATAGAAAACCTCGCGGGCATTACCTGCTTTGAAGCCCTCCAAGTAAACGGCGCGAACTTTAGCGGCTGCCTCGGCTTTCGTAATGCGCCCATCTTCATCAGCGTCTAAGCCGCGATTCTGCGTATAAGCCTTAGTGCCATCGTTGAATAGCACGGTGCCGAGCGGGCTTGAGATGTACTTGGGCATTAGAATCGCCATGTACATATCTTCCAGGCAGCGAACGCGCTCATGCCATCGGTACTTGGTGAAGTAGGCGTAAACGTATTCGAGCTGTTCCTGATTAGTCATAACGCCTAGCGCATCAGTAGTGGTTCCTAGGTCTTTGGCGGTTGCGGGCATGAATTGGATTAGCCCGGTTGCGCCGCTACCTGCTGCATTCTGGATGCTAGCGGAGAACGTCCTGGCAGACTCAAAAGCCATGCAGCCCATCAAGTCATCGGCCAAGTCAGGGCCCCAACCCATGCGCTCGCAGATCTCGAACAGCTTATCGATAAACGCATCATCGACTTTGGCACCCCACGGCAGCATGAACGGCTGCGGGGTATACGTAGCCGTACCCTCCTGGGGCACGTAGCGCAGGAAGGTGAAAGCCATGAAGCACCTGTAATAAAAAAAGCCGCAGGGAAGGGCGGCAATGCCTCGGGTGAGGCTAGGGAAAGAGTTGGGCCAACCGACTAAGGCGATAAGGGTGTAGCCGAGATGTGTTCCGGTGTGGCCCGAACGCAAAAAGGCCCGCCTTGTGGGGCGAGCCTTTATAATCAAGTGCTGGTAGAGCGCATCTTGTCCAGCTTATGAATATAAGAATATCCGAACCTTATTTGGGGGTCAAGGCTTTATGCTGCATTTTTGTACAGCCTGTTGGTCTGCTTAATCACTTGGTATATCGGTTCCATGGCCTGGCTTTCCAGTGACGCCATAATGTCGCCGATCTTTGTCCACTCGCGATGCCAGCCATCCTGCAGCCAATTCTTGGCGACAATCTTCACGCCCATGTATTCCCGGCAATAAAACGCTATCTCCAGAGGCTGCCATAGCGGGCGACTTCCATCCATATCGTTTCGATCCTGCATCATACGCGCCTGTATAAGCGCCTCTACGCGCTCTTTCCGTGCGGCGCGGTAACTAATCCACTCAGGCGTTTTCGCCACGTACAGAGCCAGAATGGCAGCGGCTACGTCGTCTAGGTACTGGTTCGCTGCGCCCGTATCCGCTAGACAAAGCCAGTGGCCTACAGCAGCCAGCAGGGGAGTCTCGCGCTCCATGCGCTTGATGGCCGAATAGACCGGCGTATATTCGTCGCCGTAGCACCCGCCGCTCTTGGTGCCACTGGTCTGCACCTTTGCGCCCGCTTCCTCGAGGTCGGCTGCAGCCTGGGTGCGAATGCCGCTTTCGTGGGCCATCGCCCAGCTCACGCGTGGATTACTGTCCAAATAGCTCATGCTGCCCCCTTATGCCGCTCTGCCCGCTTGATGAGTTTTCCCGCATCGCTACCGCTGTCTAGCTCGGCTCCTTTGTGAAAAAGCACATAAAGCTTTTCGCCGCCTAGCGTGTACTTGCTGAGCTTGTATTCCTTACAATCCGATATTTTGCAGCAGAGGTTTTTGGTGCCGTCATTGTTGCGCTGGTAGTCGAATTTCATCAGCAGCGGCTCCCGTCTTGACCTGGCTCGTTGCTTCCACTGCATTGATTCCGGTGGTCGGTGGCTTTAGGGCAGCGCTTGTTGCCGCAGTCTGGGCATAGGTTCATGCGCATATAGATAAATGGGTTGCTGCTCTTAGCGCGCTCTGCTTCGTCGCAATTCGAACACCAGCAGGATTCGCTCCAGTTGAATTGGCTCATTACGTCCACTCCGTTAGCGGTCGCTGCTCAAGCGGTACCCAGTCGATACCAGGGCGCAGTAGCTGGCCTTGGTAGTTCTCGTAGTAGTGGCTGACATTGACCGCCATAGGCTGGTCTGGGCATTCCCGGTTACAGCAGCCCATCCGAGCCATGTAGGCGACGTGGCCACACGTAAAGCACTTGGTCACCACACTAGGCTCTAGCATGAATATCTGGTCGCTTTCGGCTTGCCGTGCGGCGCGCTGCTCTTCGCTCACCGGCTCGGCATCCTCAAACATGGCTGCCAGGGTTTTGGATAAGCTCACGCCGCCACCTCCACAGGAATAATCTCGACCCACACGCCAGTGCCCGACTTGCTATCAATCAGGGCGGGCGTATTGGTAACGTTGCGCACGTATTCATCGGTGTCATCGATTAGCAGGCCGCACTTAACAAGCGCGTCCTCGATCAGCTTTGCGGTCATGCTGTTGTTGCTGGTGTCTCGCTTGCGCATCCCTTTGCCTAGCTGCGGCGTGAACACAAGATCAACGCGGCTGGATATCGGCATACCGATATCGGCTTTGTTGATAGCGGACTTCACCGCTACCACTGCGTCGTCTTTCGCCTTCTTGCGCTTTGCCCAGTGAAGCCCGGCGTATATCGCGTTGGTGCTTGGGCCTAGGTATTCGATGAATAGGCGCATTAGGTGTAGTCCTCGGCTAAATGGTGACCGTCTGCCATGATTTCTTCAGCCAGCAGGGTTGCTGCTTCGTCGAACTTATCCAGCGCATCAAGCCATGCCAGATCGCGTGTTTTGCTTGCCTGGATCAGCTCATACTTCGCTCTAGCCAACCGCTGCCCAGCCTTCGAGTCGATCATGATCATTTGGCGATCCTCGCAATCAGGTCAGGGCGAAAGCCACTCCAGTGCTGCTCGCCATTAACCACCACTGGCAATTCGCGATAGCCCATCGCTTCAACGTCGGCGAATGCTGCCTTATCCCAAGTCACATCTCGTTCCACGTACTTAACGCACATCTGGCTTAACTTGGCCTTTGTCATTTTGCAGGGCATGCATCCTGGCTTGCTGTATACGGTGATCATATGCGCGCCCTCAAAGCTGATAGCTCTTGGCAAATGCACGCCATTCCGCAAAGAATAAGCCCGACATAGCATGTGTTTACGTCCGCCTTACCTATCCCAAGCATTCCCATAACGCTAAGCGTCGCGCCTATAGTCGAAAGTAAAACTGATAGGTTCATAAAATCCGCTCCCGAGGCTGCCCGTATTGGTCGGTATCCGTCATGACGAGGTAAACGCACCAGACGTAAGCGGCGATGCCTGCTATCCAGATGATCATTGGTTGGCCTCCCGTAGTGCCAGCTCAAGCCGGAATAGGTCGCAGCAGATTTTGTGCGCCAAGTGGTGACAGCCGGTTTCATCGTCATGCGGTCCATGTAGCGCTAGGGCTAGCTCATGGCGCATCGAGGCGGCTTTGTAGCGACGCTCTGCATCGTCAACGTGCGCCCAATTACCGGGCGCGTACTTAGCGGCTCCTTGCGTGAGTACGTCGATCACTTCATCTAGCGCGTGCGGCATATCCAGCAGCAGGTCAGCGCGCAGTTTTTCGCCGTCGAATTTCATTCCGGCGCGCTTATCTAGACCGGCATCTTCCTCTCGCTTAAACGCCACCTCTTCAGGGCTGTATTCGAGCGCCTGGCTGTTCGTTGCGCTGCTGGTGATGGGGTTTAGTTCGCGTGTGCTCATAGCTTCACCTCGATGCCGTACTGCTTGTTTACCCTTGCTATCTCACGATCAAGCTTTAGCGCGGCCCGACCTATTAGTGCGCCTTGTTCCTCCGGCGATAAGTGCGTCTGCTCATTTGCTACATGCACGCGCTCAACCGCTGCCCTAACTGGGTCGCTATCCGGTACGCCAGCCCGGAATAGCTGCACTGATAGATTCATTGTTCTTGAGCCTCCAAGTAGGCCAGTGCGTGCAATAACGCCTCGGCAGTCTCGCCAGTGAATTGCTTTAAGCCTTCGCGTAACGTGGTGCGAAGCCAAGCAGGTTGCATCTGCTGCAGTTCTGGCGAGCGATGCACTGCGTCATGGCATTCACGGCACAGGCTCATGGCGAACGAATCAGGGGCCGTTAAGCCTTGGCCGGATAATCCCCAATGCAAGCCGATAACGTGGTGAGGGTCGCGGCCAGGGCCTTGGCAGTTGCAGCACGGCTGGGATTTAACGAACGCCAGGTATTGCTCACTCCGCCACCGGCAATCCTTCTGCTTTGCCGGCTGCGCTTTGCGGCGGCGCTGCTTGATGGGCTTGCGGGCCATGGGCTTCTTGGCCTTGAGGGGCGTTTTGCGCTTAAGCATTAGCGGCCCCTCCATGACTTAACCAGCCAATCGAAGGGGTAGCCGCTGGTCATGCCGGTTAGTTTCATCACTGCCCAGGTGCCGATAAGCAGGGCCCAAGCGGCGGCGGCGTAATCTGTGGTCATCATTAGCGCCCAAGCGAAGATGGAGACCGTAAGTGCTGCTAGGTTTGCTGGTTTATTCATGCCACATCCTCAGTCTTCGCTAAGCAGGGCGAATGCTGCCGCTGCCACTCGTGGAACTTGTGCATTTCCAAGGGCTTTAATTCTGTCCATCCTTGCGGGAATCCCATGAACCACTCGGCCCACGCCGGGTTCACATGGCCACCTATTCGCCCAGGTAAATCCTTCTCTAGCCCTTTGCGACTTCGCCCGCTCGCGCCCTTCCAGTCTCTGGCTTGAAGCGTGGGCAACAATCCAGGCTCTTTCGCGAACATGCTTGGCACCGTATTCAGCCGCGGATATGCAGCCCCATGGCGCATCAAACCCCATTTCGGCCAGGTCTCCGAGAACTCGTCCGAGCCCGCGAGAAGTGAGCATTGGGCTGTTTTCCACGAAGACGTAGCGGGGCTGTAATTCGCGAATGATCCGCGCCATTTCTCCCCAGAGGCCGGAGCGCTCGCCATCGATGCCGGCGCCTTTGCCAGCAGCTGATATGTCCTGACACGGGAATCCGCCAGAAACCACGTCAACAAGTCCTTTCCAAGGGCGTCCGTCAAAGGTGCGAACGTCATCCCAAATCGGGAAGGGCGGGAGAATGCCGTCATTTTGTCTTGCGGCAAGTACGCTTGCGGCGTAGGGCTCGAACTCGACAGCGCAGACCGTGCGCCATCCGAGGAGATGGCCGCCGAGTATTCCGCCACCAGCGCCTGCAAAGAGCGCAAGCTCACGCATAACGACCACCCGCATTCCGCTTCCTGTTCTTGCTCAGCGTCTTGTTGTGCATGCTTGAGTGCTCGGAATGGCTCATTAGCTCTAGGTTCTCCAGTCTGTTGTCCGTCTTTATTCCGTTCTTGTGGTGTACGCATTCGCCAGGGGAAAGCGGCCTGCCGATGTGCATCTCCATAACCATCACATGCACATGGATCTCCTTGCGCCCATTCGCATAGGGATGCTTCCCCGAGTACATCCGTAAGTAGCCGTCCTTGGTCATTCGAGCCTTGTATTGCTTGGATTGCGGCCCGGTCAGCTGCCCACGGCGACCCTTCGCATTGTTCGACTGGCGGCAGATGATTGAGCAGAATTGCTGCTCTTTCCGCTTCGGCGTAAATCCTAATTTGCAGATCGGACAGGTATTCATCGCGTAACCTCCGAGATATAAGCCAGCTCATTCACGCGACCTCCCGGTATTCGTCATAGATGGCCAGTGCGGGCTCCGACCACTGCACGCCGTGCTGGCTGCCAAAGGCATAGATCAGCTCAATAAGCTGAGCGAACTCGGCTTTCCGCATCTTGCTAGTGCGCTTACCGAGCATGACGAACCCGCCGTTAATGCCTGGGGCTACGCGCTGCTCGCTGTCTAAGCCGCTGCTCAGAATGTCTTTCCAGTCCTCGGCAGGCAGGTAATCCATAGCGCCGTTAACCGGCCACTTCACTTGCTTGGCAACGTCGTTCAACATGGGCCACAACTTTTTGTTCTGGCTGACGCTCCGCTTGTCCTCCCGATGCCGCAGCGCGACCTCGACCGGGGCTCTCTCAAGCCCCTTGCCGATGGCTGCGCTAACGCGGGCGATGGCGTACTGCATTTCTTGCAGCGAGGAAACAGGGATGATTAGCTCTTTCATGCTCCCACCCTCTCTAGCCGCCGGCGGATTTCATCGGCCTTCATGTTCTGGTGCTTGTTGACTGCCTGCTGGCTTGCGCCCCATTTGGCTTGCATCTGGCGGGCCGGGAGTTTAAGCAAGTCACGCAGATAATCAGGGTTTTTAAGGAACGCCTTTGGCCGTGGCCGACGGTTGCGAAGCATGTTTTCGTATTTGTAGATGCCCTCCAGTGCCACTTGCACTATGTACGTAGGCTCACGACTGCCGTTCACGTAACGCTCCAGGGTGCGCCGGTCTACTCCCATGCGGGCAGCAAGCTCCGGCATGGTGATAAAGCACGGCACTAGCTGCTTAATGAGGCTCCTGGCGCGCTGAGGATCAAACTGGGTGCGGGAATCGATCATGAGGCCACCCCCATAAGCGCGGTGAGGCGATCCATAAACCCAGGCTTCGCTAGCTGCACTAGGTCGCTTGCCGTGTAATAACGCGTGCCATCGGGCGTGGAGCACTTCACGTTGCCATTTGCGTACTCAATGCGAACGATGATCTGCTTGGCGCGGAGTTGGGCGCGCTGTTGGATGCTAAGAGTCATGCCGCAGCCTCCGCGGTAGTGATCTCGATTAGCAGTGCGTCGCCTTGATAGCGGGTCATAATCGGGAGGTCGCTGGGCGGCTCTCCGCCGTCGCTTTGCAGAGTATCCAGGTCAAGAAATACCTGTGCCGCGGTGCCGTCATAGTTGAGGGTGATTAGCTCTACTGAGTATTGCGCTTCGTTACCGCACTCCCGGCGAGCCTCATCAATAATGAAAAGGGCTTTGCTGGCTAGTTCGTCATTAGCCCAGCTAATACACGTCATTGGGCCGCGGGCTTGTTGAAATGCAAAGTCACCGCCGCAGATAGCCATTACGCTAAGCGCTGTGCTGGATGGGTTGGGGCAGCTTTTGCTTTGGCGTTCTTTTTGCGGGAATGTAACGATGTTATTCATAATCAAATCTCCGCCATGGCTGATTTTTGTTTGCGGGGCTGCGGCAAGCTGAGTGCATACATCCGCGCTATTTCGGTATGATCGAGGTCGTTGAAGCGGGCGTTGGCCAAATTAGCGCCGACAAATACCGTCCCTACCTCGCCTTCCCTTTGCTTGCCGATAATGATTTCGGCAATACCTTTAGCTGGGCTGTTTTCGTCGTAGTATTCGTCGCGGTATAGGAAAGCGATCAGGTCGGCATCCTGCTCTAAGCTGCCCGACTCGCGTAGGTCGCTCATCATTGGGCGCTTGTCGGCACGGCTCTCTAGGGAGCGGTTTAGCTGGGATAGGGCAACGACAGGGCAGCCCATTTCTTTGGCCAGCAGCTTCATAGAACGGGATATTTCTGCGACTTCCTGCTCACGGTTGCCGTGCTTGCGGTCATTACCCATGAGCTGTAGGTAATCCACCATGATGATGCCCAGTTGCCCGTAACGGTCACGCCAGCGCTTGGCGGCGCCGCGGATTTGCGCGGGCGTCATAGCTGCGCGGTCATCCACGATCAAAGGCGCGTTTTTCAGGTCGTTAATGGCCTTGGTCATCTTTGGCCAATGCTCGTCATGCATGTGGTTTTTGGGGTCGCGGATAGCTTGCAGCGGTAGGTCGCCAATCGCCGCGGTCATTCGGTTACGCAGTGAGCGGCGATCCATCTCCATCGAGAAGATAACGGCAGGCTTGTTGTCTCGGACGCAGCAAGCGCGCAGGACGTTAAGCGCGAAGGCTGTCTTGCCTGAGCCTGGGCGGCCACCGACTAGAATTAGCTGGCCTGGGTGCATACCCATCGTGCGCTTGTCTAAGTCGGTTAGGCCGAAGGAAAGGCCCATTGCCTGTTGTTCGCCGCTCCATTTCCGGTCAATCTCGACCAACATGTCATCGAGGTCGTCAGACATTGGGCCCGCTTGATCAGAGTCGGCGCGGGCAACGCGAGAAATGCGGCCTTGCGCGTCATCAATGACCGTTAACAGGTCGGTATACTTGTTGTCGGCCATTTCGCTAATGGTGGCCAGCTCAGCCTTGAGGGTGCGACGGCTGCTTAGGTCGGCCACAATGGCCGCGTAAGACATGGCGTTTGCTGTGCTGGGCGTGTTGCGAGCAATGTCTGCCAAATAGACTAGGCCGCCTACTTGGTCATAGGTTTGGTCATTCTCAAGACGCTCGGACACCGTCACCACGTCGCAATCTTTGCCAGTGTTGCGAAGCATCACCAGTGCCGACCAGATAACTTGATGTTCAAGCGCTGAAAAGTCGCGGTAGCTCAGCAAATCCGCTGTCTTGTCGATCAGGCGGTTATCCAGAAGGCACGACCCAATCACTGACTGCTCAGCTTCCATTGAAAAGAGGCTCATGATTCACCCCCATCGTGATATTTCTTCTCGATGATGTTGTCGAAGTGATCGCGGTTAACGATCCACTCAAGGGAGAACCAGTTGTTGTCGCTCATCAGGAATTTAGATTTGCGCAGGTAGCGGAAAAAGCGCCCCCACCAATCCAGGCCAGAAGCCAAGTCGGTGTACAGCGGTTCGCCAGTGATCTCATGCTTGATCTTGAAACCCTGTTTCCAGCGCTGGGCCAAAGCCTTTTCGCGCTTGCTTCCACTCCAAAGGTTTTTAGCGTGCTGCCGTTGGTCAGGCATGATCTCTGCCCACAGGTCGAGTATTTCCATGTGGGGGCAGTTGGGCAGGGTTTTGCTTTTGGGCTTTTCCTGATCGACGCCGATGCGCTCCTCTACGTTAGTAGAGGTATTACTGTCTTTCTGTCTTTTGTGTGACCCATCTTTAGAGACATTTTTAGTCTCTTGTTTAGAGACACTGTCTCTAGTTTGTCGCAGATTGTCTTTTTCAGGCTTAGCGCTGAAATCCCACTGCTCGGCGTACTTGTTAACGCCTATTTTCTGGCCATCCATGAACAGCACGTTCATAGCAATCAGTTCGCGCTTTGCCTTGTTGACGTTCTGGCGACTCAATCCTGTCTCGGCTGCAATCTGGCCATCGCTAATGCGATCAGTCTTCTTGTTGAAGCCGAATGTCTTGCGGATAACAGCCAGGACAACACGCATTTGACGAAGGGTGACAGGGCATGTCTGAGCGTTCGTGACAGCCTCGAATAGCTCGTTGGCTATCCTCGTGTATCCATCTTCCAACTGTGGCCCCTTTGGAGCTTGCCGCTCCTTAACAGGGAACTGGTGTATTTCAGCGCTTTGCATTAGAATGACTCCATAGCTTGCGTTACTCGAAGGCCCGCCACGCTCCCCAGCGATATGGTGGGCTTTTTCATTACTTGACTGCCTTGAGGGCAGTACCCGTCTCGTGCATCTTCTCGATGCGGTTCATCACGGTGTTGCCGAATACGGCTAGCTCGTGACGTTGCTTCCTGATTTCCTCCATTTCTTGTGCGTCAATCTTTCCGTCTTGCTTTGCCTTGCGTACCACGGCTACAAAACGGGCGGCTTGCTCTTGCTGATCCAGTAGTAGTTCGCGTATCTCTCCTTCGAGCTCGCTGGCATCTGCGGCTAGCGGCGTGGCCACCATGCCTAGGTCTTCCATAGCGCGATCAATGCAGCGTGTGTCTTTCAGTACACGGTTGATGCGGAAGAAGTCGGCCAGGGTGAGGCTTACGCCGCTGTCTGGGTCGAGCTTCTTGTACAAACGGCTTTCGGACATATCGAGTTCATAAGCCAGCTTCTTAATGCCGTACTCAAAGGCCGCTTCACGTAGTCCTGCTGTGTATCTATCCATGGTCTAAACTCCGTAATTCGTTAGTCTCTAAATAAGCGGGCTAACGGTTTAAGCTGTTGTTGTGGTTAGGCAACAGACCGCTCAATGAAAATGTCAGGGCGTAGGTCGTTGGCAGTTACGGCCCCATCGCAGGCAGTCACAACCGAATGAACGCGAGCAGGGGGGACGTTGCCTGATTCACACCACTGCTGAACCGCCTGTTGAGTCACACCGCAAGCTCTGGCAAGGGCGCTTTGGCTACCTAGTTTCTTAATTGCCTTTTCGAGGGCTTTTTTGGGCTTCATAGCCATGTCTCCAAGAAATTCTTGTAGTAAGGATAAACCCATGCCACGCGCTTTACAAGTCGATCTTGTTTTACCTTTCACAAGCAAGCCTTGTACGCTTCTAGGGACGTATATCCCTCAGCCAAAAAGCGCTTTGAGCAAACCAATGGAATTTTCAGAAAGGCTTAAAAAGGCACGCGAAAGACGCGGCTTGAACCAGACGCAGCTAGGTGAAATGCTTGGCGTCTCAGCCCAGTCAGTGCAACAGTGGGAATCAGGCGGGACAATGCCGCGCCATAAGCGCATAGACGCGCTGGCGACGCAGTTAGGAGTAAGAGCGCAGTGGCTCATCTTTGAGCAAGGCCCCATGTTAGAGGGCGTCAAAGACGACGCAGTGCTGCATCAAACGGAATTGTACGAAGAGGAGGGGCAACCATTACCCGATGAAATCGAGGTGCCATATTTTCGAGAGGTGGAAATGGCGGCTGGAAGCGGCAAGACCCAGGTTATAGAGAACCATGGCCGAACAATGCGCTTTAGCTTGGCACGCCTAGCCAGAGCAAACGTACAGCCAGGTAACGCGGGATGCGCCACCGTTACCGGCTCTTCTATGGAGCCCATGATTATGGACGGCTCGCCTATCGGTATAGATAAGGGTTGCCGTCACATCGTTGATGGAAAGGTATACGCGCTAGATCATGATGGCATGCTGAGGGTTAAGAAGCTTTACCGACTACCCTTGAATCGCATGCGCGTGGTCAGTGAGAACGACATCGAGTTCCCCGAGGAAGTCTATTCAATGGACGATCCAGAAGCGCCGCGTATCATAGGGCGCGTATTCTGGTGGGAAACCTTCGCCTAACAAGCCGATATTGTAAGAAAGCCGCCCATTGAGGCGGTTTTTTTTCGCCTGTAATTCAGCCCTTTACAAATTTATCTTGTTTATTTGCCTTTCGGCGCTTGTTTTACGCTTGCAATTACAAGTTTGTCTTGTATAGTTAGATTCATAGCAACGCAGCACGACCCGCACCACCGGGCAATGTGGACGCTCTTTACATAATTTATCGTAGTACCCGCAACGCCATCCGGTAGCAGGCGGCAATCGCACAGTATGCGAACCGTTCCGGGCGCTCTCTAACTGACGTGAGGGCGTAGGCCAGCACAGGGGACAGCAAAGCCTGTGCTGAGTCGGAGCGCATCCAGCGTTGCGGGGTGAAAGTTTGCCGATTCGATGAGTCGGCATTCGGAAGGGTGAAGCCAGTAATTAGCGTCTGGAGCAAGAAGCCAACCCGACAAACGGAAGATAAGGCGGCCACCCGCAATGCGGCAGCGACCTTGGGAGAAGTACGGCGGCGAAAGTGGCTGAAAGCCGTTGGGCAAAGCTAAGCCGGTTAGCGACCGGCCACCCTTCACGAATACAGCAAGACAGCCCGTTCACTGAGCGGGCATCGGGTAACGCTCTGGGCACAGCCTGCGGCTTCTGGATTGCGCTTAGCGGTCGAGCACAAATGCAGGCACCGCCACCCGGGCAGAGCGTTACACCGATGTTTGATCACGATCACAGGAGAGCGGTATGGCAAACAGGGTTTTAGACGCTGCCATTTCGGCGCTTAAGTCTGCTGCTAACAAGCAAAACGCTGAGTCGATCATGACTACTGACGAAAACGGCAACACGTTAATTCTTATCGGCTCTGATGAGCCTGATAAATCAGGCCGCTTAGCGGGATGCATGCTCAATATCGAAGAGCAGGCCAGCAGCTAGCCGCTAATCAACAGGAGGTGGGTATGGACGCAGAGCTTCGCGATCTAGCCATGGAGCTAGGCACTTGGCCAAAAAACGCAGAGCAATCAAAAGGTCTTCTGCAAGGATCTGGATGGTTCTACATGCCCAAGACCGGAGCCGTTAAGAGCAACAGGTCTCGGCGCGTCGTTCTAAAGCCTGAGTGGCTAGCTGAGCGACAACGGCTTGAGAAACTGAGCAATACGCGCTACCTGCGACAGTGAGACCAGCGCCTTCCCTCTTGGGCCAAGAATACAAGAGGGCATCGGTGATGCCGTTTGCCCGATAGTCTCCTGGGAAGCGCCAAGCGGTATCACTAGTGATTTTAAGGTTTCGCTGTCGGCCTAAAAGACACAATAAGACTAAATAGGAGGTGGATATGGTTAACGCAAATATCGTAAGAGAGCTGTTTGATTACATCAGCTCTTCAGGAGAGCTGGTTTGGAAAAAACGACCAGTGGGATCTTTTAAAAGCCAAGCGGCAGCTAAACGATGGAATCAGCGTTACCCAGGCAAAGTTGCTGGCACTGTTTTCGTTACCGGTAAGGCTGGCATTCCATATCGATACATAAATATTGGCTCTAGTAAATTCAAAGCTCACCGGCTTGCCTGGGCTCATTACTACGGAGTAATGCCGATTGGTGATATTGACCATATCGACGGGAATGGCATAAATAACCGAATTGAGAACCTTAGGCGTGTCGACCAGGGTGAAAACAGCAGGAACGCTCGGCTATACAAAAGAAATAAATCCGGGGTGTGTGGAGTTTACCTCCAAGCCCGCTCTGGATGCTGGAGAGCAAGTATACAAAAAGACGGGTATCGAGAATCTCTTGGCAGCCACTGCGATTTTTTTGAAGCAGTATGTGCCAGAAAGAGCGCTGAACGCCGCCTTGGATTTTCTGAAAGGCATGGCAGATAGCGGCGCTCGCAGCGCTTATCTGCGAGCCATCGGGATAGCAGTCGGCGGGGAGCGGAGCTGGCTGGTGAGGCTGATTGAGCGGTTTAGCGGCCAGGAGAGAAACGCCTCACGCCTCACTTGATCAATGGGGCGAATAAACCTAGTCAGCACCCACAGTTCGAGTCTGTGCGGCTGCTATCCCGATGCTTGCCATCAGCATCGACTCCTTGCAATGGATATGCCTTCGCCCCTCGCTTGAGGGGCTTTTTAATTCAAACAACGGGTGATTTATGAAAGGCGCAAGAGAATACGCAAGCCTATTTAAAACTGGTCAATACGGACGCCTATACATCACGTCTGGATCGCATGCTCGCGGAAAGACGTTTCGTATCCAGGTTCTGCCAAAAGACGTTGAAGCCAAAGGTAATGGCGAGAACAACAATTGCACGAACAAAGACGCCGTCGAAGTTTATGGAGTTGTAGGCGGAAACCCTGGCTGGACTGAGGTTTACGGATGGCTGCACGAAGGCCCTTGGCAAGATGATTTCTACGCGCTTGTTGAGCAGCGCAAGGCGCTTGTTGAGCAGCGAAACAAGCAGATTAGCGAGCAGCGAGCTCAGCAAGAGGAAGCCGAGAAAAAGCGTAAGCAAGAGCTTTTAGCCGATTACTAGCAATGCCCCGCGAGGGGCTTTTTTGAACTATCAAGTAATCCTTGTTAGTTGAAATGAGCGTGGATCGCGTTCATTTCCGCGCCGCTTCAAAAACCAACTGACCCGCACTGGCACTGTGAGAGTTGCCGAGGCGGCGCGCCTGATTAGAGAGGTGATTTATGCATCGATACATCATCCGGCAGCCCAACCAAGGCCCCATCGTACCAATGGCCCATCAGGGCCTTTTTTGTGGCCGTCGTTTGGCAAGAGTTGAAGCCAAGCGGCAAAGCTACCCGCCCCATTTAATCAAGAAGGTATCCCGATGAATAGAAAAACACTTATCGCCATCGGCCTGATAGTTATGGGCTTGGGCATGATCCTAGCCGCCAACTTGGGCGCAGCTGACAAAGAGAGCCTGCACCAGACGTACTGCGCCGAAGTCGCTGTATGGCAGGCCGAGGAAGCGCGGGGCGTTAAGCCTACCCGTCGCGTTGGCCATCCCGATTATCGCGGCATCGCCGCTGAATCCTGCCCAGGCCTTCGCCCGGCACCGTAAGGAGACTCTTATGAGCACTGAGCAACAGAAAACAGTAAAGCAAACGTTATTCATCCTTCAAAACCTATCTCCCCACTCATGGGAAGAAAAATACTCAATTGCAGCTCACGACATGAGTAAGAGCGAGACCTTTGCTGGGCAGTACGTTTGCCTTGGCGAGCACGAGCTAGAGGTGCCTATTCCTACAGACGTAAACCCAGCCGCCCTGGCAATAACTGCGCTAGAGCGGCATCGCGACTCAGTGCGTGAGCAAATGATGCAAAAAATTGCGGTTATTGATGAGCGAATTGAGAGCATCCGCTGCATTGAGTACAAGCCGGAGGAGTGAGCCATGAACGCAGCACTCGCATTAAGAGAAGCCCAGCGCCCTATCGTGGGGGTGCATCCTGATTTAGACGACACGACGCCCGCCGAGCTATTCGAGAACGGCGACTACTGGGCGGCTGACTCGCTCATGCGTTGGTGTCGCCAAGACGAGAACGAAATCTACATGATCGACATTTTCGCGCACCGGAACGCAAACGGTCACCGCGATGAGGCGATCAAGCAGTGGAGCAAGTTGGTTTTGAAGGGAGAGTGGACATGAGCGAACTGAAAGCAACGCCAGGGCCGTGGCTAGAGTGCATTTCCCAGGAAGGCTTGATTACATCTAGCAGCGGCAAAGATATATGCGAGATTACGCCAACATATGGCGACGTAAATGATGAGTTATCAACGGGCTATACATGCGAGCAACTGGCAAACAGAGATCTAATTATTGCCTCTCGCGATATGTACGACGTACTTGACGCCTTCCCGGGCTTTACCAGTACGACAGTCGAGAAGGCGGAGTGGGCCAGGCGAGTGATTAAGGCAAAGCGTAAGGCGCGAGGCGAATAAAATGCCAAAGCTAAATTCTTCTATAAAAGAGCGACTGTTAAAGAAGGTTGTAATCAACCCTAAAACCAACTGCTGGGAGTGGACTGGGTTTAAGTCAGGTGGTCGTTATGGCGGCTATGCAATGATCAAAATAAACAATAAAAACAGACTAGCCACTCGCATTAGTTATGAGCAATTTACAGGCGAAATACCAGAAGGATTTTCAATCCTGCATCGCTGCGACAACCCTTCCTGCATTAATCCAGATCATCTATGGGCCGGCACTCAGTCTGAGAACATGCGGGATATGCACTCTAAGTCTAGACATAAAAGCTCTAAGTCAAGATTTTTCATGCATAAAAATGAAATGAAAACCATGGCTCAGATAGCCCGAGAAGAGAAGGTTAGTAAGACGTCTTTGAGGTACTACTTGATAAAAAGAAAAGTTGGTCTAGAAGCCGCGCTCTCTTTGGCTGGGTGCGAACAGTGAACGCCCAGCGCGCAACAGACACCGACGCCGCTAGCACGAATAAAGCGCTCTTCATGCAATACGAAGATGGCGAGCTACAAGATGTTACGGACGCCATGAACGATGGCGACTACGGCAAGGCGCTGGATGCGTGCAAGCGCATTAGCGCGCTGATGAATCGGCTGAATGCTGAGAAGGGAGAGGGTCATGAGTGAGTGGAAGGTAACAGGCGCAGAGTTCGACGCCACAAGCCGTGCTGTCTTTAAGGTAACCAAGGGTAGCAAGTGGCTAGATCATCGTGAGCAAGAGGAATTAGAGGCGCTGTTGGCTGGGTGGATCAGTGTCGATGAGGAGCTGCCCGAGCACGGAAACTGGTATCTGGTATCAGCCACAACAGAAGCGCCGGGCGGTGGCGAGCGAGTCACCACTATGGCGTTTTTTGACAGCGGCGATGACATTAGCCAGCCCTTATGGCTCGCGCATAACGACACAGAGTCGAACGAATGGCGTGACGTTACTCATTGGATGAAGTTGCCGGAGCCAACCAGCAAATAAAAAGCCTCTTTCGTGCGCAAACACGTCAGAGGCCGGATTGATCCATCGCGAAACGAATCAATGAGGAGTTTATATGAGCAATGCAGTGGCAACAACTCAAGAGGCCTCGCTGCCAGCTGAGGCGCCCCGCAACGAAGCAACCGCCATCATTCAAGTGATCGAGCGGGCGGCAATGAACCCAGACGTCGACATCGACAAGATGGAGCGCTTGCTGCAAATGCAGGAGCGGGTGATGGAGCGCCAGGCGGGCATGGATTTTAACGCATCCATGGCTGCCATGCAGACCGAAATGCCGAGCATTACTGAGCGCGGCAAGATCGAGGTCAAGGGCGTGGTGCGCAGCCACTACGCCACGCTTGAGGATATCGTGGATACGGTTCGCCCGGTTATGCAGAAGCACGGCTTCGCTATCTCCTTCCGCGTCCGCACTGGCGAGACAGCTATAGAGGTAACCGGCGTCCTGATGCACAAGAGCGGCCATCGTGAAGAAACGAGCATGCGCCTGCCGTTTGATCAGAGCGGCAGCAAGAACAACGTCCAGTCTTACGGCAGCTCTGTCAGCTACGGCAAGCGTTACGTGATGAGTGCACTTCTGAATATCACCACTCGCGGCGAAGACGACGATGGAAATTCAGCAGCACCGGTTAAAACCGTAAGTCTCGCCCAAGCCGCCCACCTCAAGTCGCTCCTTTCTAAATGCCCACCGGTTACCTGCGACTGGTTTGCTAGTGAGTTTGGCGAGCCCGAGCTAGTGCCCGCCAGCAAGTACGACAAGCTGTCAGCAAAACTTAAATCAGGAATTGAAAAACAGGAGGCAGCCAATGCAGATCATCAGGGAGCTTGAGCAAGGCACGCCCGAGTGGCACGCGGCCCGCATGGGAATTGTGACCATGAGCGAGCTGCAATGTCTGCTAGTTAATGGCAAAGGCCCGGGTGGATTCGGGGCCGGAGCAATCACGTACATGAATCAGTTAATTGGCGAGCGCATCACCGAGGAACCCGCCGACGCCTTCAAGGGGAATTTTCACACCGACCGTGGACATGAGCTTGAGCCGATGGGTCGAGAGCTATACACCGACCGCACCGGCAATGCCTTGGAGCAGGTAGGTATCATTCTTAACCATGGTGCTGGTTACTCCCCTGACAGCCTGGTTGGAAATGATGGGCTGGCTGAGGTCAAGACAAAGCTGCCCAAGTTTCAGGTTGAAGTGCTGCTTGATGGCGAGATACCAAAAGAGCACATCGCCCAATGCCAAGGCGGGCTCTGGATTAGCGAGCGGGAATGGATTGATTTCATCAGCTACTACCCAGGTATGCCGCTGTTCGTTAAGCGCGCCTATCGTGACGAGGTGATGATTCGCAAGATTAGCGAGCGCGTAAAAGCATTTTACGAGCTATTGGATGAACGCATGCAGCTGGTAATGGCTGCCTAGGAGAACAGCATGACCGAAGTAGCCGAAAAGGAATCGACCGAGCTGGTCACCGTGCCGTCAAAAGAGACGGCGCTGGAAGTATTCAAAGCCGAGCAAGGCCTTGATCCCTACCTGCAAACGATTCGCCAGGAGCTAGACAGCTTTCTAGCCGAGCCGCCTTCACTGGATACCGCAACGGGCCGCAAGGCTTATGCATCCATGGCCCACAAGATCGCCCGCAGCAAGACGGCCATCGACAACATTGGCAAGGAGCTAGTAGCCGACCTAAAGCAGCTACCCAAGACCATCGACGCAGAGCGCAAGCGCTGGCGTGACCAGTTGGACGCGTGGCGTGACGAAGCACGCGGGCCGTTAAATGAGTGGGAAGCTGCCGAGGAGTCGCGCCGGTCTGGGCATGAGGCCCGTATTGCATGGATGCGAGACCTCTGCACTGAGCTAGACGACTTCGACAGCCGGACGCTAAAAGATTTACTTAAAGAGGCCGAGTCGACCTTGGTAGACGAGGCTTGGGAGGAATACGAAGCCGAGGCGCATCGTGTGAAAGGCGTGACCGTCAGCACCCTGGGCGCTGCCATCCAGAAGCGAGAAAATTACGAAGCTGAGCAAGCCGAACTTGAGCGCCTTCGCCAAGAGTCAGCGGAACGCGAGCAGAAAGAGCGCGAGGAGCGCATTGCCCGGGAGGCCGAGGAGCGCGCACGGCGTGAGGCTGAACAGGCTGCCCAGGCAGAGCGCGAGGCAGCGGCAAAGCGCGAACAGGAGGCCAAAGAAGCGGCTGAACGTCGAGAGCGTGAGCATCAAGAGGCTATCGCCAAAGCGCAACGCGATGCCGAAGCCGAACGCCAGCGCATCCAGGCCCGCATTGCCGAGCAGCAACGCCAGAAGCAGGAACGCGCCGACCAGCAGCGACGCGAGCAAGAGGAAATCGCCCGGCGTCAGGCTGATAAAGAGCATCGGGGTCGAATCAACCGAGCAGCCATGCAGGCGTTTATCGATGGAGGCATGCCGCCAGAGTGCGCCAAACAGGCAGTAACCATGCTCGCCAAGGGCGAAATACCATCAGCAACGATTAACTACTAACAGCCCCTAAATCAGGGGCTTTTTTAATGGAGCAAAGAAATGCCGCAGAAACTACGTGACCTAGTGGTTAAGACCGGAACCTATACCGATGGCCAAGGCCAGGAAAAGGCCCGCTGGCAGAACATCGGAGCGCTAATGAAAAGCGACGATGGCGGGGAGTTCGTGATCCTGCACCGCTGGTTTAACCCGGCAGGCATCCCCAACCCCGATAACCGTGACAGCGTGCTGGTGTCTTGCTTTAAGCCTGAGCAGAACGGCCAGGGACGCCAGCAGCAAGGGCAGCCGCCGCAGAATAACCAGCCGCCACAGAATCAGCGTCCGCCTCAAAACCAAGCGCCTCAAGGGCCGCAGCATCAAGCCTACGGCGCGCCTGATCCTGGGCAGTACGAAGAATTCTCGGACGATATTCCGTTCTGATAGGTTATTGATTTATATAGCTTAACGCCTCGCTTAGCGGGGCTTTTTACTATCTGGGAGGTGGTGATGAGTAAGCGAGCATTGCGCCTGCATCAGCTCCATTCGCGTGAAGCGCTGGTAGCGATGCAAGAGCGCGTGAAAAATGATCCGGCAAGCAAGGCCACGGATGGCGGCATTCATCTTTACAACCGTAAGGCCCGCAAGCTGCTTGATGATATCGGATGGGCCATTTACTGGCACGGCGCGCCGCAGGGCAATACACGCATGACGGCCAATGGGCCGCAAGCTAAGTGGTGGTGATATGAAGCAAACCACTAAACACTGCCCTAAATGCGGCTGCACCCGCTTACGCCTGTTTAGGTCGATCAGCGAGAAGCAGTGCGATGAATGTCTGCACCGCTTTCCGTGGCAACTAGACCCAGGTCAGGAGCCACTTATCGGCCCTAGCCGCGACCGCTACATCATTACCGGAGAGTCACATGGAACGAACACTAGAAAATCTTGAGGCGATTAACGAGCAGTTGAGTATTCGCAACGATGAGCTTGAGAAAGAAAAGCTCGATCGTCTGAATGAATACGATGATCTGCTGGCAAAACACGATGCGCTTGAAGCAGACAATAAAGAGCTGCGTCGGCAGCTTGTTTCAATGAGGGCGGCTTAACCATGGACATCAACGACATTAAGCATCTGGCAGTCGAGCGAATCTATCTGGTGCCCGACGCGAGCGAAGGCCAGCTTGGCTATGTCTGGTGTGATGATCCAGCGCCAAGCGACGGCATGGTAGCCAGCGAGGCCGTGGAGTATGTGCGCAAAGATGTGCATGAGGCCATCATCGCCAAGCAGGCCAAGGCCGCAATCAGAGGCATGGATGCCGCTAAAGCAGTGGCTCGTTCCAATTTGGAACAAGCCAAACGCCTGCATGCTGAGAGCAATCCCGATGCGCTAGAGAGCGAGCGTGCAGCTAATGCCCTACTGACTGAGCGCATAGCCCAGCTAGAAGCCGAGTGCGCAGCGCATAAAGCCGCAGAGGAAACGCAGATAGCGTTGAGGCAAAAGGCGGATGAGCGGGAGGCGGCGCTGGCGGCGCATGTGGAGAGCCTTCATGAAGCGCTAGAGCAAGCGCTTATCCATTGGGGGCCATATTGCACAGAAGAAGAAGGGATTGCCTATGCCGAATGTATGCGCAGGCTTGACCAAGTGCCCACCATCAGCCTCGCCCGTCGCGACCTGATTCAGCGAGCGGTAGGGCTAGAAGATGCGCTAAAAGCATGTGAGTCATCAGAGTTCGCCTTTTCTATTAAAGGTTTCCTGTATCACAAAGCAAATAAGCTACGCCAACAGGCAGAGCAATGAACCATCAGCCCGCAGGCGGAATGTGCCAAACCTGTACCCACGCCCTACGCAACTGCACCCATCTACCATTCCACACCATGCAGCCAATCAAGCGCGATGGCCGCGACATCATCGTAAGGTGTACTGATTATGTTCGAGCAACAAGCCCGCCGCATCTCCGCTCTACTGGTGCGTAGGCGCATACCCGATACGCCGCAGTGGCGGTTAATGACACGACTGTTTAAGGACTATGGCCGCGATTAGCGGTTTCTTTTTGCCTGGAGGAAATATGGGACACGTCAGAGGCCCCTTCCTTGAATACGAGTGCACCAAGTGCGGCGCAACTATTCAGGAAACCGCGCCGCGAAACCAAGAACGGCTAGTTGATCGCATTGCTGATGCTAACGCTGATCCTGACGAGAGAGTTTGCGCTTCTTGCTGGGACCCTGGTGACAACAATCTTGAATGAGGTGAGTCATGACTAGCACAGCATTTGATGACCAGTTTGCAGTATGCACGCCGGAGGAAGAGGAGTTCTTTCGGGAGAGGCAGGCGCATGATGATGAGCAAGCACGGCGCATTAAGCGAGAGCAGCAAGCGGAGGATTACGCAGTGGGCGCAATGCTTTCAGCTCTTAATGAGTTCATAGAGCCAGAGCAAGACTTCCGATTGCTATATCGTGCCATCAAAGCCGGTCGAATTCCGGGCGTGGTGCTGGGAGGTGGGGTATGAGCCAGAATGAGCCGGTTATGAGCCAGCGAGCGCGGTTTGAGCGCTGGTTTAGCGATCAAGGCAAGTGGCCGCAGGCGGTAGAGCGCAGCGGTGAAGGTTATAGACTGATGCAGGCGCAGTCAGCATGGGAGACTTGGAAGATTGCATGTCCAGAAGGCTGGCTAATGGTGCCGTCAAGACCCACGCCAGAGATGGTAGAAGCTGCCGAGGAAGGGCACATGCCATTCGGAGATATGGGCTTTGCCATCCAATGCGCCATTGTTCACGCACCGAGGCCGGGGCATACATGAAGCCGCTAACAAACACCGATTAACAGCCGCCCAAGAGGCGGTTTCTTTTGCGCGGGAGGAAAGTATGTCGAAAACATTAAAGGAGCTAGCCGAGGAAGAGGAGCAGCTACCCGATGGCCATCCTGACTGGCAGCACGTCGCCTTTGGATGGAGCTCGCTAGCTATCGCGCAAGACGAAAAGATACGCGACCTGGAGCAGAAGCTAAAGCGAGTGACGGATAACAGTAAGGGCTTTCGATCTGCGCTGGCTAGGGCCCTCGACGAGATTGAGTCGCTAAAGAAAATCCAAGGGGCAGAGAATGAAAGCACTAGTCACATACGCCGAGGCGGCTGAAATGCTAAGCGTCTCGCACTGGACGGTTCGCCAGATGGTAAGGCAGGGCAGGCTCACTGCAGCCGGTGAAGGAAAAGGCCGGCGGGTAACCATGGGAAGCATTCGACGCATTGGCGAGCTTGACGCCGCGGCGCTAGAGATAGACAGTCACAGCGCGCCCGGCGTGCAGAAAGGGAAGAACACTGTATGCCACACAAACGTAAAGGCTCGCCGTTCTGGTGGGCATCGTACAACGACCCAAGCGGCAAGCGAGTTAGACGCTCTACTGGGTCAACGGACTTAAATGAAGCAAAGGCGGTGGAAGCGAAGTGGCGATCCGAAGCGCACCAGAGCAAGCATTGGGACGTTAAGCAGCCACGTAGCTTCGAGGAAGTGATGGTGGAATATCTGCGCGGGTCAGCACACCTGCGCAGCTTGGAAACGATCAAGTACCAGATAGGCAATCTGCGTCGCTACTTTGGCGGCGTAGAGATTGGGGCTATCTCCGGTGCAGATGTTAAAGGCTATATCCGTCATCGGCAAAGCCAGGGCAGAGCTAACGCCACAATAAACCGTGAGTTGGCCGCGCTTTCGTCGGCGATCAACTACTGCAACCGAGAATGGGAGTGGGGGCTGGAGAATCCGGTTAAGGGCAGGCTAACGCGGGAGGCTCGGCACCGGGAGCGGTATTTAACCCGAGGTGAAGTCGGCAGGCTAGTGACCGCGGCTAGGCAGCAGAAGCATGGCGATGTGTTAGCCGATTTTATTGAGATCGCCGCACATACCGGATGCCGCCGCGGTGAATTGCTGGGCCTGGAGTGGTCAAGGGTGACGTTAGAGCCCGGGAAAGAATCGCTGTCACTGCTAAGCACCCATACCAAATCGGGTAAACCGCGAACAGTGCCACTTAATAGCGTTGCCCAGGCAGCGATTAGAAGGCGGCTAGCATGGAGGGCTGGCAACGTGCCTGGCTGCCCGTGGGTATTTGCTCGGGAGAGCGGGGAGCCGGTTAAGTCATTGCGATCAGGATTTGGTCAAGCGGCGAAAAGAGTAAAGCTGACTGATTTGCGGATACACGACTTGCGCCACACGGCAGCCTCTTGGCTGGTGAGCGATGGTGTTCCATTGGAGGTAATAAAGGAGTTGCTGGGACATTCCAGCATCACGATGACCGAGCGATATGCACACTTGGCACCGCAACGAGTGCGCGAAGCCGTAAATAGGCTAGGTCACAATCTGGTCACACAGGACAATCTAGTGAGTATTGGGGTGAAGCAAGGAGGGATAAAAAACTGAGTAAAATCAAATTGGTGCGGATGGGGAGACTCGAACTCCCACACCTTACGGCACTAGAACCTAA
>OJEN01000064.1_pt1 | contig 46938 bp, 30 predicted proteins | sample 1593351 | NCBI WGS metagenome assembly OJEN01 (sample SAMN05416777, study PRJEB24817) | seawater metagenome | isolation source: Sea water | place: Canada:Atlantic | collected 2013-11 | reverse complement strand
TACACCTCTCTATTCGTCGGCAGCGTCAGATGTGTATAAGAGACAGGTCCAAGATACTGGATCGCAGCCCAGAGCGTCGGACTGACGTAGGCCTTTCCGCCCAGTCCGGGATTGGCAAGACCGATGGCTCGCCGCTCTCCACCCCGGCCGACCGGGACAAGCCGCCCCGACTCTTCCGCCAGCGGCAGCAGCGTCGACCATTTCCACACATGCGGCACCGCCTTGCTTTTGGGGTGCATCGGCATGAGATCCCCGGTCTGGGTCCAGAGCGGGTTCAAATGGTTGTCCTTGAAACCCTGATACAGCGCCCGCAGTTCGGGGCTGTCGTCGGGTGCCATTCCGTGGACAACGCTGTCGTGGTCAATTGACTGGGACATGTGATTCCTCCGTAGGGTTAGGCCGCGTCCGGCTGGTTGGATGGGGCCGCGTCACGAAAGGCTGACAGCCTGTCGAGTTCGGCAAAGATCCGCGCGATGGTCGGCCAGGGGTCGAGCGGGATGTCGAAGCGTCGGTTGTTCCAGACCTGCGCATAAAGGCAGAGGTCGGCGAGCGTCGGTGTGTCGCCATGGCAGTAGCGACCGGTGGCGGAGGTGCTGCAAAGTCCGGCCTCGAGCGCATCGAAGCTGAGCGTCACCCAATGAGTGAACCAGTCCTTCTGCGCGTCCTCGTCCGCACCGAACTGGTCGCGCAGCCGGAACAGCACACGCAGGTTGTTGAGCGGATGGATCTCGCAGGCGATCATGCCGGCCAGCGCCCGCACCCGCGCCCGGCCAATCGCGTCCTTCGGCAACAGCGGCGGTTCGGGATGCACCTCGTCCAGCCATTCGATGATGGCCAGCGACTGGGTCAGTGACGTGCCGTCCTCAAGCTCCAGCGTGGGCACCAGACCCTGAGGGTTCCGGGCAAGGTATTCGGGAGTGCGCGTCTCGTCGTTGCGCAGGACATAGGCGACATAATCGTAGGGAAGGCCCTTGAGGTTCAGAGCGGCGCGCACCCGTGTTGAAGTCGAAGAGCGAAAGAAGTTGTGCAGGCGAAGGGTCACGACGCAACCCTCCCGGTGACACGCGGAAACCCGCAGGGGTCGGGTTCGCGGGGGATGGACCGCATCCCCATCACCTTTTCGCCCTCGGACCGATGGGCGTCTCGATCGCGCCAAGGCCTGCGATCTCGACCCGGCAAAGATCGCCCTCGACCAGCGGACCGACACCGGCCGGCGTTCCGGTCATGATCAGATCGCCCGGCCGCAATTCGATCGAATGCGAGATGATCGACACGATCTCGGGTACCGACCAGATGAGGTCAGCAAGGTCCGCATCCTGCTTTGTCTCGCCATTCACGGACAGCCTGATCGAACCCTTGGCGGGATGTCCGACATCGGCAACAGGGTGAACCGGCCCGATCACCGCGGAACGGTCAAAGGCCTTGCCCCAGTCCCAGGGCCTGCCCTGTTCCCGCGCCGCAAGCTGAAGATCGCGGCGGGTCAGGTCGTTGCCGACCGCGTAGCCCCAGACATGTGCCAATGCATCAGCTTGCGGGATATCGCGACCGCCCGTGCCGATCACGGCGATCAGCTCTGCCTCAAAATGGAAATTCCCGGTCTCGGGCGGATATGGAACGGTCTCGCCGCTATCGACTACCGCATCGGCGGGCTTGGTGAAAAAGAAGGGGGGATCGCGATCCGGATCCTTGCCCATTTCACGGGCATGCGCGGCATAGTTGCGCCCGACACAGAAGATCCGGCGCACCGGCAGGCGGTCTTCGCTGTCCGCAACGGCAACGCTGGCCTGATGCGGGGGTTCAAACACAAAGTTCATAGTTGTTCCTTTCCTTGAAGTTCAGGGGTCTGCCCGTTTCCAGTGTCGGAATGTTCCGGCACCGCGTAATCGCGTCGGCCAAGCACCCAGAGGCCGGCCAGCGCTAGAAAGCCCGCAGCGTTGATCCAGAGCATCTGCGCCCCGCCGATCCCAGGCGGCAACAGTAGCGCAAGACCGGCCAGCCCGATCAGAACCCGGCGCACCGGCCCCGCAGGCCCGTGCAGCCAGCCGACGAACGCCGCCGAGATGGCATAGACGCCGATCACCGCTGTCAGGACCGCCAACACGATCTCGACCGGATCGCCGATCAGAAGCAGCGCAGGCGAAAAGACAAAGAGAAACGGGACGATGTAGGCCGTCCAGCCAAAGCGCATCGATTCAAAGGCTGTGGCCATCGGCGGTGCCTTTGCAATCGCCGCGGCAAAGAATGCACCGATCCCAATTGGTGGCGTCACCATCGACATCATGCCCAGATAGAAGATGAAAAGATGCGCGGCGATGGGCTCCACACCCGATTGGATGAGCGATGGGGCGATCAGCACCGCCAGCAGCAGATAGACGCCGACGGTCGGCATTCCCATCCCGAGGACGAGGCAGACAACTGCAGAGATCAGCAGCAACATGAACAGGCTGCCCTGACCCAGGTCAACCAGTGCGAAGGTCGCGGCAAAGCCGAGGCCGGTGACGTTCAGGACACCGATGATGAAGCCGGCGGCAGCCGATATCATGATGATCTGGGTGATCGACCGGCCGGTTTCCACTGCGGACGCCCAGAGATCGCCGAACGCCATGCGGGTCTTGCCGTAGCCCACGGTCAGCCCGATGACGAGCGCCATGCCAGCCCCCCAGAGCGCGGCCGTATCGGCGCGCTGGTTGAACCAGAAAAGCGCGACGACGATGGCTGCGAATGGCAGGAGAAAGACCCAGCCCCGCGCCATCACGCTGCGCGTACGGGGGATATCGGCGACGTCGAGGGGTTTGATCTTTTGTTTGGCCGCTTGCAGGTCGACCTGCACGAATAGCGCCACATAGTAGAGCAGTGCCGGGATGATCGCGGCGACCACAATTTCGGCGTAAGGTTTCTGAAGGATGTCGGCCATCAGGAACGCAACGGCCCCCATGACCGGCGGCGCGATCTGTCCGCCAGTGGAGGCGACGGCCTCGACCGCGGCAGCCGTGGTTCGCCGGTACCCCGACTGGATCATCAGCCGAATCGTGACAACACCGGTCGCGACGATGTTTGAGACGACCACACCCGAGATCGAGCCGAAAAGCGCGGAGGCAACAATCGAGATCTTGGCCGCCCCGCCCCGTCTGCGGCCCATCGTGGCCATCGCGATGTCGTTGAAGAAATCCGCCCCACCGGACCGCAAGAGAAGCTGGCCGAAGAAGACGAACGCCACCACGACCGTGGCAGCGACATTCAGCGTCAGCCCCAGCAATCCGTTGGGATCGAAGGCAAGATACACCGCCAGTCGCGTCGGCGCGACTTCGCGCGTCTGGAGCGCGCCAGGCACCAGATGACCGATGGTGCCATATCCGACGATCACAAGAACGACGATCACAAGTGTCCAGCCGACGGCGCGCCGCAGACCTTCGAGTACAAGCGCAAAAAGCGCGGACCCAACCAACAGGGCGTCCCATGGCAAGTTCATTGCGCGCGACACGAGGCCGGGATAGGCGACGGCCACATACAGCGAGAGACCCAGTCCAAGGGCAGAGAGCGCCCAGTCAAGCAGACCGGTCCGACCGGCATCGTCTCCGTCCCGGTTCCGATCCGACACCAGAAACACGATGGCAAGGCTCAGCCCCAGCACAAGGGCCAGGAACTGCTCGGTGTAATAGGAATAGCCGAGCCGTGACGGCAGACTTGCAGCCTGTGCGATCGCTGCCAGTGTCAGAAGCCCGGCAAGCGCGCTGACAACGATGCCCTTAAGCCCTCCGGCCTGCGGTCCCTTCAGTTCCTGTTTCACACCATTCCCCCTTCGGAAAGGACCGGAGCGCGCAATTCCGCACCGGTCCGGTTGCGCATGACGTTACTGGTCGGAAGTCATCGTCACGCCGCGTTCGTCGAAGAACGCGACAGCGCCGGGGTGATATTCCACGCCGGGATACTCCCTGAACGCAGTCTCGAGGTTCAGGGCAAGCAGCGGCGGATAGGCCGCACCGATGGCGTCGCGGTTGTCGAACAGGACGGCGAGCAGTGCCTGCACCTGTTCATCCGGCACATGCGCGCCAGCGACCAGGACGTTGTCCCAGGTCACGAACATCATGGGTTCGGGCACGCCCACGCGGACGGGTGCGGGTGCGATTTCCGAGAAGTAGAATGCAGGCCGCACCTCGCGGATGCGCGCCAGCGTTTCGTCATTGTCGTCTACGGTCAGAAAACGGACCCCGCCAACAGAGGCATCGACTTCGGCAACCTTTGGCCCGCCAACCGCAAAGAACGCACTGTCAACCCGCCCCGAGGCCATGTCGTCCGAGCCGCGGATCAGTTCGGGCACGGGCACCTGTTCGACGTCGTCCCAGTCAAGCCCGCCAGCCGCGAGGATCGCCGAAATATGCGACCGAGCGATCGGGAAGGCGTCCCATCCCGAAGGCACGCTGCGGCCGACAAGATCAGACACAGCGGTCATACCGGAATCTTCGCGGACATAAAGTCCAACCGGGAAAGGATTGATCCGCGCCACGATCCTCAGATCCGGCATCGCGGTGGTGTAATCCCCGGTGCCCGAAACCGCGGTGATGACATCGTTGACATCGTTGAGCGAGAATTCCGCCAGCGCGTCGTTCACCGCCTGCATCATCTGTGCGTTGCCGCCGTAAGGCTGTACGACAAGACGCATTCCCGCGCTCGTCCGCGCCTCGCCGGAAATGACAGAGGCCATCGTGTTCCAGACCGAGCCCTGCGGCGGTGTGGAAAAGGACTGCACCTGAGCCTGTGCCGCGGGCGCAAGGCCCGCTGCCAGCAGACCGGCCATCAGAATAGTGTGGATCGGTTTCATCTTCTGTTCCTCCCTTGGAATCTCGTTCTTGCGTGGCCCCGTCAGGTTGCGGTTTCGACCCGCAGCACCAGCGCCTGACGGTCGATCTTGCCGGTGCCGGTCTTGGGCAGTTCGGCGACGTAGTCGAAGATGCGGGGCGCTTTGTAGGGCGTCAGGTACGCCTTGACGTGATCGCGCAGCCGGAGCGTCTGCGCGTCGTCGCCGGTCTGCCCCGGGACCAGCGTGACAATCGCCCGCAGGGCCATCCGCTTGTCCTCGAGCTGTGCGGCGAGGACAGCACATTCGTGTACTTCGGGATGTTCGTTCAGGCACCGCTCGACCTCGAGCGGCCAAACCCATTGCCCGGAAATCTTGATCAGATCGTCGGCCCGACCCTGGAAATAATAGTGCCCCTCACGTTCCACGAACCGGTCGCCGGTATAGATCCAGTCGCCTCGCATCGTGTCCCGCGTCTTGTCCGGGCGGTTCCAGTAGCCGGGGGCGGAGGAATGTCCGCGTACGAACATGACGCCTTCTTCGCCCTCGGACACCGGCCTGCCGTCGGGTGTTTCGAGCCGAATCTCGTAGCCCGGCACACGAGTTCCGGCCGAGCCGGGCCTGTGGTCGTCCAGACTGTTGCTGAGATAAATGTGAAGCATTTCGGTCGAACCCAGCCCTTCGGTCGGGCCATGCCCGACCCTTGCCTTCCACTCCGAATAGACGTCCTCTGACAGGACCTCCGCCGCCGACATCGACTGTCGCAGCGATGACAGGTCGCGTCTGTCGATGCCTGTCGCGCGCACCAAGGCGGTGTAAAGTGTCGGAAGACCGAACAGAATCGTCGGCCGGAAGGACTCGATCGCGTCGAGAACGGTGTCGGGCCGTGGTTGCCCGGGAACAAGCAGCGTGGTGGCGCCACAGGCGAAGGGAAACACCAGAGAGTTTCCGAAACCGTAAGCGAAATAGGCCTTGGGGACCGAATAGCAGGTGTCGTCCGGGCGCAACTTCAGTACATGCACGCCAAAGCTCTGCTGTATATAGGCCATGTCATGATGCAGATGGACGATCCCCTTGGGCCGGCCGGTCGAGCCGGACGAATACATCCAGAAGGCCATGTCATCCGGGTCAGTGTCGACGGGTGCCAGCGTGTCGGGGGCATCGGCAAGGAAATCGTTGGCCGTGATTGCATCGGGCGTGTCACCCTGTGCGTTTGCGATGACCAGAGTTTCCAGGGCCGTCCCCGCCGTCGATCCGGGTCCGAACACGTCGACCAGATCTGCTTCGACCAAGGCGACCCGCGCGCCGCTGTCTTTCAGAAAGAAATTCAGCACGTCAGGCTTTGTCTGGACGTTCAGCAGCACAGGCACGAAACCGGCCCTGACAGCGCCGTAGAAGGCAGCCGGGAATACGGGCGTGTCGTCCAGAAAGAACGCGATGCGTTCGCCCCGTTCGAGACCGGCGCGAACAAAAGCGTTACCCCAGCGCGCCGCCTCCGCGATCAGGGCGCGGTAGCTCAAGGTGCCCAATGGGCCGGTGATGGCGGTCTTTTCAGGGTTGCGCCGAAGGTTCTGCCATAGCAGATCCGAGCAGTTCGCGTGAACAGATTTATCAAATCCGATTTCCCGCGCGCCGTCCGCATCGGGCGCAACCGGATCGCCGGTCACATCGACCATGCATTCTGAAATCAATCTGGACATGCTTGTTCTCCTCCTCCCGACCGCGGATTATCCTCGGTAGTCCGGGGTCCACACGGACCCACACTCCTTTGAAATTGATGGGTTGCGGACCGCCGCGGCCCGCAGGGCTAGTCGGCCATCGCCCGGTGCGCGGCATGGTCCGCCGCGAATTGTGGTGCGATCTGGCGCAGCTTTTCTTCGGTCATCCGACCTGAGCGCATAAGATAGTCATGGGCGAAATCCATCGGCGCGAGCCCCATCTTTTCGCCGAAAGTCTCGTACCAGGTTGCCGACGTGTTGGCCGCATCAACGATCTTGCGCGCGATGGGGGGGCGTTGCTGCTGATAGGCCTGCAATGCTTGTTCAAGCGAAGGATGTTCGGCCAGCGCATGCACCAGCGCAATGGCATCCTCCAGCGCCAGCCGCGTTCCCGAGCCGATCGAGAAATGCGCGGTATGCACCGCATCACCCAGAAGAACATGTTTGCCCGCGACCCAGTTTTCGCACCATAGTTTCGGGAACCGGCGCCACATCGACTTGTTCGTGACCAGCTTCGTGCCGTTCAGCACATCCGCGAACAACGCGCTGCACCGTTCGGCGCTTGCCTCCTCGCCAAGACCGTCGAAACCGGCCTTGCGGAATGTGGCATCTTCGCATTCCACGATGAAGGTGCTGCGATCCGGCGCGAAGCGATAGTGGTGCGCGTTCATCGGGCCGAATTCGGTCTCGATGAAGGTCTGCGTCAGCGTGTCGAACGGAACCGTCGCGCCGAACCAGGCAAAACGGTTGTCGAAATAGTCCATTGTCGGTTTGAATTGGGTTTCGAAGGCCGAACGCACGAGGGAGTTGAGCCCGTCTGCACCGACCACAAGATCGGCATCGAGGTCAACCGGATCGTCTACCGCCGTGCCGAACCGGATCGGCACGTCAAGGCCACGTGCCCGTTCGGTCAGGATCTGGATCAGTTGCAACCGTCCTATGGCCGTGAAGCCGACCCCGTCCAGAGTGACAGTGCCCCCCGGCAGGTTGAGGGTCATGTTCCGCCACCGCTCCATGTGCGGCGTGACGAGGTCGTAGGTTTCAGGATCGTCGGCCCTCAGGAATTCAAGCGCCTGATCCGAAAACACGACGCCAAAGCCGAAGGTGGCCCCTTCCGGGTTCTGCTCGGTCACGCGGACACGGACATGCGGCAGAAGGCGTCGGATCAGGATTGCCGTGTATAATCCCGCTGGTCCCCCTCCAAGGATTTCGATGCTTGTCAGCTGTGTCATGCGGTCCTCCCAACCCCTCTCGACGATTACTGTCAGATACCGTATAGTTTCATATACTGCAATAGATTCCTCAATAGGGAGAAGCTTCATGGTGAAAACTCTGACTTTGGACGTCAACTTCGGCGACTGCGATCCGGCGAGAATAGTGTTCTATCCCAATGCTTTCCGCTGGATGGATGCTTCGTTTCACCACCTTCTGCGCGACTACGGTGGTCACGCTGAGCTGTGCAGCACGTTGGGTGCTTTGGGCCTTGGGCTGGTTGACGCCTCGGCGCAGTTCCGCAGGCCGATGCGCGATGGCGACCGACTCAATGTGCAGGTCTCAGTCGCCGAATGGACACTCCGTTCCGTCGCATTGGCCTACAAAGGAACCGTCGGGGACGTGACAACTTTTGCCGGTCGCGAGGTGCGATGCCTTTTCACCCGGACTGATGCGGGTATTGTAGCCGGGGACCTTTCGCAACTGAGAGCGCTGATGGAACAAGCCGATGTCTGACGAAAACAATCATGGCCAGGGCCTCAAATCGCTCGATACCGCGCTCGGAGTTCTTGCGCATATGGCTATCCTGAGCGGACCGAAGTCTCTTTCGGAGATCGGGCGCGCCTGTGGCATGCCGCCCAGCAAGGTGCATCGCTACCTGGCATCTTTCGTTGCGGCCGGGCTGGTCCGGCAGCATGGCCGGTCGGGGCACTATGCTCTGGGTGCGGCGGCGCTCCAGCTTGGGCTTGCAGCACTCGCGCAGCATAATTTTGTCAATTCCGCTGCCGACGGGCTGGCGGACCTGTCCGCCGAGACCGAGATGACGGTCCTGCTTTCCGTATGGGCAAACCACGGCGCTACGGTCGTGCGGTGGGAAAGGGGCATCACGCCGACCGACACCTCGATGGGTCTTGGCACCACGCTGCCGCTGCTGAATTCCGCGACAGGCCGGGTTTTCCTGACCTGGGGCGCGCCGCGCGCTATCGCCCCGGTCAGGGACGCCCAGCTTCGCCGTCTGGCGCGCCAGCCCGGAGTGGCGTTGGATATGGAACCGACACAGACTGGAGTGGCGGCCCTGATCGAACGAACCCGCGCGCGCAAGTTCGCGTTTGTCGAAGGCCGCTTCATCCCCGGCCTCGTCGCGGCTGCCGCCCCGGTGCTCGACTGGCAAGGCGAGGTGCAGGCCGCGGTCACCCTTGTCGGGATTGACCCGGCGGCTGTTACACCCGGATCTCAGCAGACCGAAAGCCTGCTGGCCTATTGCGCGGAAAAGTCGGTTCTGGGCGTGTCCGCCTAGGTCATGTTGACAAAAGGCGCAGCCAAAGTCGGATGGAGGTGATGTCTATGAAGCCCAAGAGGTAGTGTCGCAAAGTTTCTGAATTTTGTTGCGGTGCATTGCGCCGCAGTTTAGCAGCCTCGTTTTCCGAACACGGCAACAGGATGACAGATTTGATAAGCTTTAAAGGCGCGCAGTATCCGGGATCCGTGATCCTTTACGCCGTGTATTTCTACGTTCGCTTTCCCGTTTCGTATCGCGACCTCGAAGAGATTATGGCAGAACGCGGCGTCGATTTAGATCATGCCACACTCAACCGGTGGGTCGAGAAATACGCGGGCGCGATTGCCGAAGAAGCGCACCGCCGGAAGTCATCGACGGGGCGTTCGTGGCGGATGGACGAAACTTATGTGAAGGTCAAAGGCCAGTGGACCTATCTGTACCGCGCGATCGATAGGGAAGGAAGAACCCTTGATTTCATGCTCTCTGAGCGCCGGGACGAAGCCGCTGCCACCGCGTTTTTCATAAAAGCCATCGGCAGCAATGGCTGGCCGGACAAAGTTGTTATCGACAAAAGTGGATCAAACACAGCTGGCCTGTTCAACATGAACTGCCTGCTCGTGATGTGCGGCTGGAGTTGGTTGATCACTGTTCGGCGAACAAAATATCTCACGGATGTATTTGACAAGAAGTTTTTGAAGTACGGAGCTCCTTTTTTTGGTTGACCTACTGATGTGAAACCGGATTGGCCATTGGCGACCTCTGCTTCCATTTTGTGACGAAGCGGCGGTATACTTCCTCCGCGTGACCGACAGCCTCTCTTTCCCGATCGCGCACCGATTTGAGGCTGTAGTCGGCTGCTGACCCTTTTGTCCTGCCACCCCGTTTAGAAGGGTACCCTGCGGCCAATTCCAGTTTTCTAAGCTTCCAGTCCAGGAGAGCAGGACGGCTCCAGATGTACTCTTCGCCTTTCGATAGCATGTGCCAGATGACCACCGTCAGCTTACGCGCTGTCGCGACTGCTGCGACTTGGTTCCCGCGCTTTTCTTTGTTCCGTTGAAAGAAGGCTCGCAGCGGGCCAGGTGTTCGGGACACCGACCAGGCTGCCTCCACCAGCATCGCTCGCGCATGTGATCGACCCTGCTTGGTGATGCGCCCGTGATAGGCAGGCTTGTCACCAGATTGCCGTACCCGGGGATTGAGGCCGAAATAGCTGACAAGCTTCTCTGGCGATGAAAACCGTCCGATATCGCCAACGGCAGCCAGGACACTCAATGCGACGATCATGTTGACACCGGTGATAGTCATCAGTTGCTTCACCCGCGGTTCCTGGAGTGCTGCCTGTGCAAGATCCTCATCGATCTGCTTGAGGTCGTGACCGAGCCGATCAAGTTCGCTGGCATGGCGGAGGATGACGCGCTGCTGATCTTCGGCAACAGGTAGCGCCTCAAGCCAGGCCCTTCCGCGCTTTGAGAACAGAGAGCCGGAAAAGGGCGGGATCAGATTGGCATGCAAAACCGAATGGATCCGGTTTTTGAGCCGGGTCATCTGGGAGACCAGTTGCACCCGTTCAGCCACGACGCGACGAAGCCGTTCTGTTTCCTCATCTGGCATCCAAACCTCAGGCAGAAACCCACTGGCGTGTAGTTTCGCCAGAACCGACGCGTCGATCTTGTCGGTCTTGACTTTGGCCCAGGCAATAGCGCGCACCAAAAGAGGGTTGGAGATGACAACCCGGTTCACATGGGGCGACAGCAGTCGCACGATTGCTTTTGTGTTGACCGTCGCTTCCAGAACGATCTCGTCCTCCACATTCAGCCGCTCTGCAAACTTCAGGATATGCTCGCGCTCAAGCTCCAGGCGACCGGCATCCCTGATCTTGCCGTTCTCCAGGATCGCCACTTGTGCGAAGGTACGATGCACATCGAGGGCAATGATCTTCATGATTGGCTCCTTTCAATGTTCAAAAACAAGGGAGCCAGCGGGCCACACGACAACTACGGATCCGCGCTCGCAGCGCAACCGGGCAAGTCGAAGGGGCGGCCAGATAACAACTCGAGCTCTCAGCTCATGAGATACTTCGGCCTGCCCGCCATTCGTGCTCCCAACACCCCAATCCCGGTGGGTCAACTCTAACCCACATCGAGGTATTATAAACCCCCGATTGGGGTGCCGAGATCATTCATGCCGGATAACAATATCATTGAGCAGGATCACCGTTTCATCAAGAAACTTACCAAACCGATGCAGACCTTCAAATCGCTGAATTCAGCTTCGGCTACTCTTGCGGGGATCGAAGTAGCACACATGATCCGGAAAGGTCAGTTTGACCAGTCAGACCAGTCTGGCTTCGCGCAGTTCGCTGCACTCGCAGGATAGGTGTGTCCGCTAGCAGATCTACCTCCGGCTTGGCCGAAACTTTGCGACACTACCATTGCCTGTGCGACCCGCGCGATCCGGCGAAAGTTCAGCATAGCCTGTGCGACATCATCTGTTTCCGGATCATGATGATCGGAGCTGGGTATCAAGACGGCAATGACGCGAACGCCTTGCGGCACGATCCCAGCTTCAGGATTGCACTGGAGCGCGGCCCGGAAACTGGGGCGGCGTTATGTTCGCAGCCGACGATTTCGCGCATGGAAAACCTGCCCGATGCTCGCGCGCTGATCCGCATGGGCCGCGATGCGGCGAGATGGTCCGGTTCTACTGTCAGTCCTTTGCGCGCCCCCCAGGCCGGATCGTGCTCGATATAGATGATACCTTTGATGCGGTGCATGGCCACCAGCAGCTACGCCTGTTCAATGCGTTCTACGACGAGTTCGGCTTCCAGCGGATTGTCGTCTTCGACGGCGAAGGCCGGCTCGTGGGGACACTGCTGCGCCCGGCTCGCCGCCCTAAGGGAGCCGAGAGAGCAGCCCATATCCGCCGGTTGATCCGGCAGATTGTTCGGCATTGGCCCAAGACAGAAATCCTGCTGCGTGCCGACAGTCATTACTGCACACCGGAGGTTTTGGACCTGTGTGACCGGGTCGGGCTGCGCTATATCTTCGGGTTGTCGAAGAACGGCCGTCTGGCGCAAAACATCTCGGCTCTGGAGGCATCGACGGCAGCGCGCTACACACGCACCCTTGGTCAGAAACTGCGCCGGTTCAAGACCTTTTCCTACGCGGCTCGGTCGTGGTCGAAACCGCGCCGCGTGATCGCCCGCTTCGAGATTGGCCCAATGGGGCGCGATACCCGCTACATCGTCGCCAATCTTGAGGGCGGCCGCGGCAAGCATCTTTACCAGAAGGCCCCATCGGAAGGTTTCTTCGTAAAACAACGCTAAGGGAGAACAGATAATGAACTCTTTCAGGTTCCCCAGTTTCTGGCTGGCCTAATATGCAATGGTCGCGCAATTTTACGCTCAGCAGCCCCAGAATGCCAGTCGAAGTCGCCGGATAGGATGACGTGCTCCCATCCAAGCGGCGACGTATGCGGAAGCAGCCCGACATCGTAGAGCGGGCTGGTCTGCGCGAGGTGGCTGGCCGCTTTTTCCATGTAAATCGTGTTCCAGGGGTAGATTCCGGCTGAGTGCAGAATGACACCCTAAGGCATTTTGAGGACGCGGCTTCCGTATTCACGCAGATTTCCGTTTGGATCTACGTATCGATAGAGCGTAACAGGCTTGATCCCCAACTCCTTGCAGAGATCACTAACAGACGTGTCGCGATTGGCCATGGCGGCTTGCGCCATACGGACCTGCGCTTTTGTCAGCGCAAACTTCCTTCCACCTTTCCGGCCACGGGCGCGGGCGGCTTGGAGCCCGGCCATTGTGCGTTCGCGGATCAACTCACTTTCAAATTCGGCCAAGGCCGCAAAGATGCCAAATGAAAGTCGTCCTGCCGCAGTTGTTGTATCGATCTGCGCGCCTTGTCCGGTGAGCACCTTGAGGCCAACGCCGCGCTCGGACAGCAAGCTGACGGTTTTGACAAGATGGTGCAGGCTGCGGCCCAAGCGGTCAAGCTTCCACACAACCAGAACATCGCCATCCCGCAATGCCTTGAGGCAGGCCTCCAGACCTGAGCGGTCATCTTTCTTTCCGGATGCCAGATCCGAGTAAATCTGGTCCTCTTCGACGCCTGACGCGATCAGCGCATCCCGCTGCAAGTCGAGGGACTGGCTGCCGTCGGCTTTTGAGACGCGAGCATAGCCGATCAGCATGTTTCACAAACGAATGTTTGTGATGCTCTGGCAGATGCTCTGCTTCCGCTCATAAAAGCTATTCCTTATTAATTATCTTAATCAAAGATAAGCAAACCCAAAATAGAAAGCAAAAGAAACATGGCGCACCGCAGCATCCTGACCGAGCGCCAGCGTTCGGCCCTTTTTGATCTCCCTATCGATGAACTTTCGCTCCTTCGACATTACACGCTTGCCGATGACGACCTTGACCACATCAACGCACGGCGTCGCGCCGAAAACCGGATCGGCTTCGCCCTGCAACTATGTGCCTTGCGATACCCTGGGCGACTTCTGTCTTCCCATGAGGTCATTCCCGAGCAGGCCATTCGCTTTATTGGAGCCCAACTGGGTCTGACAGGTGATGAAATCCTACCCTATGCGGCGCGGCGCCAAACCCGACAGCAACATCTGCAGGAGCTTCGGGAAATATACGGCTACAAAATGTTCTCTGGGCGTGGTGCGCGTGATCTGAAGGGCTGGCTTGAACGAGAGGCAGAGACTGCTCGATCAAATGAGGGCCTCGCCCGGCGGTTTGTCGAGGAATGCCGCCGCACCCAGACGGTCCTGCCCGGTGTGTCTGTTATCGAACGGCTTTGTGCTGACGCCCTCGTCGCCGCCGAGCGCCGCATTGAGAGCCGGATCACTGACCGACTGAATGATAAGCTGAAGGGCCGGTTGGATAATTTATTAACGGAGATGGTCGATGGCACGGTCAGCCGGTTCATCTGGCTTCGGCAGTTTGAGGTCGGCAAGAATTCGGCGGGGGCCAGCCGCCTTCTTGATCGCTTGGAGTTTTTACAGGAGATGGAGTTGGCACCCGACATTCTTGAGGGTTTGCCGCCCCACCGGGTTACGCAACTGCGCCGTCAGGGCGAACGATATTTTGCCGATGGCCTGCGAGACATTACCAGCGACCGGCGCCTGGCCATTCTCGCGGTCTGCGCCATAGAATGGCACGCGGGGATTGCCGATGCGGTGGTCGAGACCCATGACCGGATCGTGGGTAAGACCTGGCAGGATGCGAAAAGGTTGTGTGACACGCGCATAGCGGATGCAAAATCCGCCCTGCACGACACACTTCGCTCCTTCAAAGCCTTGGGCGCTGCCCTTTTGGAGGCCAAGGGGGATGAGGCCTCCCTTGATGTGGCAACCGAAATGTCCTGTGGTTGGCTTCAGCTTGAAGGTCTTGTGGCAACCGCCGCCGAACTGACGAATACGATGTCCGCTGACCCTATAGTCCATGTCGTGCAAGGGTATCATCGGTTCCGGCGATATGCACCGCGTATGCTGCGAGCTTTGGATATCCACGGGGCCGCTGTGGCGCGGCCCTTGGAGCAAGCGGCACAGATCATTGCTGATGATGGGAATAGCAAATCTCAATCCACAAGCTTTCTACGGCGTGGTTCCAAATGGCACCGCCACCTTAACGCTCAGGCGACCGATGATCACCGGCTCTGGGAGGTGGCCGTTCTGTCCCATCTCCGCGAAGCGTTTCGATCGGGCGATATCTGGCTGGCCCATTCACGTCGTTATGCAGATCTGAAAGAGGTCTTGGTTCCGGTTGAAGCTGCACAGGCCACGCCCAGATTGACCGTTCCGTTTGATCCGGAAAGCTGGCTTGAAGACCGCAAGGCGCGGCTGACAGATGGGCTTGACCGGCTGGCAAAGGCAGCGCGGTCTGGGGCCATTCCCGGCGGCTCCATAGAAAACGGCGTTCTGAAAGTTGACCGGCTGCCCGCAGCCGTGCCCGAAGCAGCAGAGGCTCTGGTGCTTGCTCTCTATGATCGCCTGCCCGCCGTGCGCATCACCGATTTACTGCAGGAGGTCGATGAAGACATCGGCTTCACAGATGCCTTCACCAACGTGCGCACTGGCTCCCCCTGTACCGATCGCATCGGGCTGCTGACCGTATTGCTGGCCGAGGGGCTAAACCTTGGGTTGAGTAAAATGGCCGAGGCCACCAATACCCACGATTACATACAGCTCTCGCGCCTGTCGCGATGGCATATTGAAAGCGACGCAATTAACCGCGCGCTCGCCATGGTGATTGACGCGCAAGCGGGCCTGCCCATGGCCAAGTTCTGGGGCGGCGGCGTCACCGCGTCCAGCGACGGACAATTCTTCCCCGCCGCGAGGCAAGGTGAAGCGATGAATCTTATCAACGCCAAATACGGATCTGAGCCAGGGCTAAAGGCTTACACGCATGTCTCCGATCAGTTTGGACCCTTCGCAACACAAAACATTCCCGCCACCGTGAGCGAAGCACCCTACATCCTGGACGGGCTGCTGATGAACGAAGCGGGCCGAAAGGTCAAAGAGCAGTATGCTGACACCGGTGGCTTCACCGACCACGTCTTTGCCGTCACCTCGCTGCTGGCCTTCCGGTTTATTCCGCGCATACGGGACCTCCCCTCGAAACGGCTGTATCTCTTTGACCCGGCCGCCGCGCCGAAGGAGCTGCGCGGCCTGATCGGCGGCAAGATCAGGGAGGGCCTCATCGTCCAGAACTGGCCGGATATCCTGCGGGCCGTGGCCACGATGGCGGCGGGCATCATGCCGCCCAGTCAGTTGCTCAAGAAGTTTGCGGCCTATCCACGACAGCATGAGCTTGCACTTGCCCTGCGTGAAATCGGTCGCATCGAGCGCACGCTCTTCATCATCGACTGGCTGCTTGATGCCGACATGCAGCGTCGTGCCCAGATTGGCCTCAACAAGGGCGAGGCCCATCACGCCCTAAAAAACGCCCTGCGCATCGGGCGGCAGGGCGAAATCCGCGATCGGACCGTCGAAGGTCAGCACTACCGTATGGCAGGGCTGAACCTGCTGGCCGCCATCATCATCTACTGGAACACCAAGCACCTCGGGCAGGCTGTCACACGGCGCCAACACGTCGGATTAGACTGTCCATCCGATCTCCTGGGGCACATCTCGCCTCTCGGATGGGCACACATCCTCCTCACAGGCGAGTATAAGTGGAAAAAACGATGAAGGGCTGGCTTAGGGTGTCATTCTGCACTCAGCCGGAATCTACCCCATGTTTGGGGTGTCGGCCGTAAATATGCCCGGAAGCTGTCGGGCATGGGCATTGTGACGGCCCGGCATCTGCGTGATATGCCCGATCAGGTCGCCCGCAAGATAATGACTGTTGACGGGCTGAAAACCGTTCGTGAATTGAAGGGCGTTATCTGCATTGATCTTGATGATAGCCCCGCTCCACGCAAAACAATATGCGTCTCACGATCCTTCGGAACGGAGATAACAGACAGGGAAGTGCTTCGAGATGCCGTTTTTAGCTTTGTGAGCAGGGCATGCTCAAAATTGCGACGTCAGGATCTGGTTGCCTGCGGACTTGAGCTTTTCATTTTAAGCAACAGGTTCCGCACAGATCAGCCCCAATTTTCTCTTGGATGTGAGATCGATTTAACACCAGCCACCAATGATACACGGCTCATCGGTGCAGCCATCTCGAAGAAACTGGACACACTCTGGCGAGACGGATTGTCGGTAAAAAAGGCAGGTATTTTGCTTTTGGATTTGTGTCCGCCTGCGGATGCTCCAAGAGATTTGTTTACGGCTTCCTGCCTTTGCGAAAACCCGCTCATGGAGGCCCTTGACCAACTCGACAAGAGATTTGGCAAGGAAACAGTTACCGTCGGCCGTGTTGCGCACGCAGACGGTTTGGACTGGTTCACAACATCGAGCACGCGATCACCTTGCTACACCACAAGATGGTCAGACCTGAAATCTGTCCGCTAAATCTGTTTTAGGCAGGACGGTTGACAGCCGACACAGCGTCATTGGGTTGTTTCTGTTTTTCTTATATGGGGCGCATTGCCTCATTATCTTGTCATAAGGGAGACGATCATGAAACGACCCGAGACTGAAATTGTCGTGCTGTTACGTCGCGTTCACTCTCTGATGAAAGAGGATCCTGTCAGATACCGCTTTGCGGTCCTGTATCTCGCAGCATGCCTTGAAACCGTGCGAGAAGACGAGAAGTAGAGCGTTGATGCGGGATCGGCTACCGGTCCCGCATTCGTGTCGTGTTGTGCTGTCTAGCCTGCTTTGCAATCAACATCCCACTCAGCGGGAAAAGCTTCATCGATGGGTCGCGTCTCGAACCATTGAACCCCCTGCTTGCCATCGGGCTCTACGACAAAGCAGTTAATACTCTGTTCGCTCAATGGATTTGGGATAGCCTTCAATAAAAAAACCGGCGAAAGCCGGCCTTTTTATTTACTATTAATGCCTAGGATACCTAGCGTTTAGGTCCCGCCTTACGCGCGCGTTGTTGGCCCGGCTGCTCATTGGATGAATGTAACTCAATTCCCTTGTTACGCATCACTTCCTGAAGAGCGGTCTTGCCTTGGGTCAAGTGCTGACGTTCCCTAAGATCGCGAGGTGTGGCATTGCCCCCTTTAGGCAATGTTTCGAGCGCATTTTGCGTCTTCTTATACATCCCTTTCAAGTCTTTGGCAGACAGCCCTTCAAGACGTTTCCGCTCATCCCCCAACAGCTTGTCTGTCGTTACCTTGTATGCAACAGACACACTTGGATTGGTTGCAGGTTGGGCCGATACGTTGACACCGGCCGTCTTGGATTTCAACACGTCCGCAACCATTAACTTGCCACGCATTAAACCATCGCGCTCAGCAGGTGTACTGGCAGAACGAAGGGCTTGTTCCGTCGCCTTGTGAATTTCTGACAGGTTTGAGACCGAGATGTCGGAAAGATCCCGTCTGGCAGCATCCTTCAGCCCGTCGTCGTTTGTATCGAGCACATAAGGCTTTGCCATACCGACTGAAGCCGCCATCTTGTCGAGGCTAGCCGCTGGTGCTGTCGGCCGTGGTTCAGGGACATCCATACGTGCTGCGCTTGAGGATGATGGCGAAGGCGAGGGGGTGTTGCCGTCGCGGGTCCGCTCAAACGGAAGAACCTTGCCTGTGCTTTTGACAAGTTCATCGGCAGCTGCACGCATATGCTGATCACCAGTCTGTTTAGCCACAGCAATAAACTCTTCGCGTTTGCCTGCATGCCAACTGCCATCCGACATCTGGAAAATCACGTCACCGGTTTTGAGCGGATAAACAAAAGCCTTGAGATCTCGGCGTCCGATAGCTGCATCAAGATCCTTGTCGATAAGGTCGCTGCTCCGCAGAAGATTAATATCGGCATTGTTCAGCGCGCCTGCACGATTGATTTCCCCGACAAGCCGTTCTGCCATCGGGCTTTTGGGACCAGAAGTGACACTTTGAAACGCCTGGATCATCGCAAACGCTCCTGCTTCGTTGGCATCTCCCGCCAGAGGAAAGCCTTTGCCGGTGTCCGGATCATGCCACTTTACATCAAAGCGGCCGTTCTGTTCTTGTGACGCTGAAACCGCGACATGACCCTCATGTGCAGGCATCTGAGCACTTTGTTGGCGGTTCATTTGATTGGCGAACTCCTCGCGCGGTGAAGACATCACATTACGCGCGCCAGGATCTGGCATCTTGAACTCCCCGGCAACATTGTGAGAAGCACGTTTACGGTGCTCAGCCATCAAGGCGGTAAGTGCCCGGGTTAATTGCTTGACCTCGGCCCGGTCGCGCCGCTTGTGCTTGTTGCCTTTGGTTTGGCTGTGGGTGGTCTCGGCCGTCCCGCTGACATCCCGATATCGGAAGATGCGGTTTACCAGCGAATACTGTGCCCTTCGTTTATCCGCGAGTACTTCTTTTTGATGTCCGATGGCCAGCGCCAGCTCTTGAGAGGTCATTTTGGCGATCGCGGTGCGCACGCCATCGGCCCCTCCAGGATTGTCCTTTGGAAGAGGCATGCGAATGCCCGGTTTTGCAGCAATCCGCGCCGCGCGCGCCCCTACAGTGCCGTCCTGAGCCCGTTTCAGGACATCCTCAACTGACTGGAAGCCGCGGCCGTGCAAAAGGTTGGCGCTGCGTTCGAAGAAGGTACGGAAGGGCTTGAGGGCCTGCTCGGCCAATGGCGCTGGTTTGCGCTTGTCGGCGACCAGGGCACTAAAGGCATCCGCAGCACGCGTTATCGTCTTATCTCGGTCAAAGGTTTCCGTGCGGATACGGATCCCTGCCTGAATAACGACACCGTCTTCATCGGTCAGAGTGCCAACAGACGGATCTTCCGAATCTGGTGTTACCTGACCACCTTCAGGCACTTCTTCCCAGGTCTTGCCAGCATCTCGTGAAATCCGTGTGGCCAACCCAAAAGCCTGATCGAGCACTTTGCGTTGTTTCTCAGTCAGACCTTCCGCAACACTGCGAAACAGTTCTTTGTGAACCGCCTTCTTCTGGTCGAACTGGGAGGGGTCAAGCGAAAGCGCAATGGTTTGGCTCAGGGGATCAATGGATGGGTCCTGCTCTGCCATAAAGCCGCGCTCAACACCTGCCAGAGACATGGCCGGGTTAATCTGGCGCACCATGTTGGCAAGATCGTTGCGATATCCTTCAAGATCGGTGGTCTGGGCTTCAAGTTTAGCAAACCGCTCAGGGGGAACAAAACGGGCAAGTTGATCGGTCAGCTGCTGATCTTGATGCTCACGCACCCGAAAGTCCCGCAATGAAGAAACAAACAAGTTAAACTGTTCCGGCCCAACTTCCTTGCGAATAGCTTCGAGATACTCCGCATTCGGAGAGGTCTGCATGGAAGGGCCACGGGCGGAAAACGTATCGAAACCCGGCAGCCACATTGCTTCAGCACTTTCCACAAGACGTTCGGCATTTTCCTTTGGAAAGCGACCGGCTTTGGTCAGCTCGTTCAACAAGCCGGCACGTTTGGCCACATAGTTTCGGCGGGTTTCACCAAACAGCATGCGTGACTGCAAATGGGCCTTCTCTAAGCGATCAATGTCCTGGGGCAGCATCGGCCAATCCTCGCGTTTAAAGTAATAACCTTCTTAAAACTATTATATCACAAGAAAAATTCCGGGGCATGTGAAAACGATGCAGGCACAAGAAAAAGGGCGAACCCTGAGGTTCGCCCTTGTTTGGCGGAAATCCGCTTGAAGCGTATTAGCGGGAGGGCCCTTTGCGACGCGAGCTCTTGGTGCGCTGTTGAGTGCTCACCTGCTGCTGTTCCGCGCTTTGGGAAAGGAATTGTCCTGCAGCCTGAAGGTTGCGGCGGTTCAATTCAGAACTGATAAGGGCGGTTCCCGCTTTGAAAGCCTTCTTGCGTTCCGGATCCGCAGCCAGCTCTTCGGACTGTTGCGTTTTTAACGCTGCTGAAGCCAGAACAGATATTGGAAGCTTGGCCAACTGTTCAGCAGTCTGGCGATCATTTGTGCCAGACATGACAGCGGGTACCTTGGATACGTATTGCGACAGCATTTCCTGACCTATATGGTCATTAACAGTTGTTGGCTGCGCTTTGCCAAAGCCCTGACCAGCGTCTCGCTTCGCGGACTCAAGAACACTTATCTTCACGGCATCCGGTACAGGCAGGTTGCTGGAGATCGCTTTATCAACAAGCGAAGCATGGGCAGCCGCAACAGCTTCGCGGGCAGAAAGCTTGCCACCAATTGGTGCGGCAGCCTCATATACCTTCTGGCCATCGCTTTTCCGCGTGATACTGATCCGGTCGATACCGTCGGCTTCGGAGCGCGCAATGCTGTAATGCTTCTTGGCAACCTGGCCGAACTGTTTGGATGTCAGCTTCCAGGGCATATCCCTGGAGTCTTCAGCCCAGATTTTTCGGCGTTCGTTGCGACGCGCCATGTAGACGGAAGCCGCCACACCGGCACCAACCGCACCTGCAGATGCCGCTGCACCCGCAATTGCTGTTAGCCCAGCTGTCCCACCGATCGCAGAAACGGCCGCTGTTACTTTTGGACCAATCGCTTCGCGCATCACATCGACGGCAGGCTTGCTCACTTCTTTTGCCGTCTGAACCCATCCGTCAAATGTTGACGCAATCTGCGCCTTCATATGTGGCAGGGCGCTTTCAACAGTCGAGGTCCGCAATTCAGAAAGACCTGGAGCAAATTCTTGCACGTCGGGAAAATCACCTGAAGTGATCGACCCCAAGCTGTCAGAAGCCCAATCCTTAATTGAGTTTCCGGTGTTATATGCGACGGCCTTCAGGGTCTCAAGGCGCTCAATCGGTTCTTCGCTCTGGATCAAGGCTTCAAAGAAGTTGCCAGCGTCGATATTCTGCTGGCCATTGGCGAAGAACGAAACAATATGTGCCCGTGCTTCATCCAGTGAACCCGAAGAGGTAACCCGTTCAGTAAGCGTCGAATATTGTGCCAGACTATTGCCAATGTCGGCAAAGGCCTCAGCGAACTGACGGCTTGCCCGCTCGCCTGCAATGCCTGCCCGGCTAAGCGCCTCTTGAGTTGTCGATGACAGTGAGGACCAAACCTCCGCAGCAGAGTTTGCAAGTGAACTCTTATCAATGATTTCACGCCACTCAGCCGTTCCCAGACGCTCAAACATCATTTCGATTGAGCCTTCTTCAGGCGCAGTTGCACTGAGGACAGATGCTGAAGGGGTTGGCGTGCTGGCAGCGACCTGAGTTGATGCAGCAATTGCACCCCCCAAGCCGGCGCTGAACACAGCTGAACGCCCGATCTGTTTAACCGCATCGTGCCCCAATTCACCGTCCATAGCGGCACTGTCTGAAATGGCAACAGAACGACGCTGGATATTCTCGCCGAATTGTTCCTTGCGCCAATCCTTGTAACGGTCTATCCGCTCGCCAGTCGGGCCAAAACGGTCGATAAGGTTCTGGGCGTTTTCGGAATTGCGGTCAATGTAATAGATCCGAAAATCTGGACGGTCATCAAATTGAGCCCCCTTGGATCGCGCCATCTGGACTTCGCTGGCCCCGATTGGAAAGACATATACACGTTCAGTTTCGGGCACTGGATAGGCGATCGTTGAGAATTCTTTGGCGACCTGCGAAAAAACTTCTGCCTGATCTTGCTTATGTCTGGACCATAGCTGCTGGGCTTGGACCGTGCCAAAATTCTCGAGCAGATGATCAATCGAAGGATGGCTCAGAGCAACATAATATGCCCCTGATGTCGCATCAAAAAGAAGGCCTTTATCACCTTCACCGACAATTCCAGCATCAACGAGACGATCCATATCGTCCGGCAGGATGTACACCGGACGTGCTGTCTCATCGATAATATCGGCAGAGCCACGTGTTGCCATTGGAATCTGGATTTCCTGTCCTGCTACCTGTTCACTCATTCCAGTGTCACCGTATCTAGCAATAAAAGGGTTACGTTGCAAATATTCTGATGACTTCAATGTGGGAAGTCCATATCTCTCTTGCAACACAATGTCTTTTATCATGGATCGAACTGGAGCGTTACTAGATGTACGCGCTGGAATGTTGTTTTGCAAGATTTCGCCATCCACAGCCTTGTAACGAATAACATGAGGGCGGTCCGCACGGCGTTGAATTGAAGGTGAAGGATGCACGGATGCATTTACACGTCGCGCTTGAGCTTGCGTGGTCTGGGAGATGCGACGAGCAATGTGAGGGTCGTTTGAGCCGATATCGATCGGTGTTAACTTGCGGTGTCTTGCCAGATCCATTTCGATGGTCGCATGGCGTGTAGCAGGAATTGTCGAAATACTCTGATCGTCATTGATCCGATGGAACCCGGCTTTTCTCACAGCCTGGGTGATTTCAAGATCATCCAGATGACTGGCCAGCAACTGGTAAAGCGTCTCCATTGGAATCGTTTTACCCTCAAGTCTTGCCCCATACCGTGATACGGCTTCACCCAGCGCAGGCAGGTTCGCGGCATTCGCCAACTTTTGAGCCGTTGCAATCTCGATATCTGACGACATTTCAAGAACTTTTGCCCGGCCAGCAACTTCTCCCACCCGCGCGGCCTGAAATACATCCTGCCAGGAGCGGAAGCCGTTTCCGTGCAAAATGTTATTCATCCTTTGATACAGATTTTGGATTGGGCCAAGACGACGCCCTTCCGCAGTTCCCATAGCCCAGTGAGCAAATGCCTCCGCAGCTTTCTCTTCCCCGCCAAAGCCAGCGGACACTACTCTGTGCTCCTCAGGGTTCAGCAATGGAGAAAGGGAGTGATAGAGCTCATGCAGGCCCGTAACCCTGGGATCACCTTTGCTGATGTCAGTTGAAATAGGCATGGCATCTGTGTGTCGGAAGTAAAGGCCGAGCACTGGCCTGCGGTCAGGGCTGCCTTCTACCGTACCATCGGCAAAAAGGCGTTCGACGAAACGCAAATCAACATCCGGATTAATTTCCGATACCATATCGGTCAGCTCTTCCTTAACCCGGGCAAGTTGAGGCTCAAAAGCTGCATCAAGCTGGTTCAGATAAAAAGCTGCATAGTCAGAAATCTGATCCGACATTTCAGGTGCCCAGCGACCATATAGATTTCCCGTTGGTCCTGTGGCTGAAACAAAGTCTCTCACCGAGGCATAGACCCACTTACCATTGTCACCCGGATAGATCACATAGCCTGGTAAAATTGGATAGATATCTTCCGTATAGCGACTTATCCGCCCGGCAAGACTGACATTAAGCAAACCCGCCTCACGAAGGTAAGCTGCACGCTTGTCAGCGGTACCGCCGTCGGTGTCAAACGCACGGGTGATCTCATCAAGCGCACTTTTAAGTTCCTCGCGACTTTGCGGTGCGGCTTGTACCGAAACTTGTAACCCCTCAAGCCCAAAGCGGTTTGGTGTGAAGGGAGCCGCAGACTGTCCAATTGTGTTAGGCATGCCGGCAGACTGAGCGCTACGCGGGATGTTCGCCGTCTGCTGCTGTGTCACCGAGACAGCTTGGACCGTCTGGGCGGGGAGGATTGCCTCAGGATCAAATGCGTAATTCACTTCATAGCCATCGGGATCAATCATAATCGCCCCGTCATGGCCTAGTTTGCGCAATTCGTTAAAGACACTGCGTTGCAGATCCATCGGATCCCCACCGATGGCCATTTCGCTTAAGCGATCAGTCCACCAGCTGACCATCCGTCCATCTGATAGGATTTGCTTCAGCTGTTCGGCACTTTCAATGCCATAGGCTTGTTTCAGGTTGTCGACCATCTTCTGAAGAGGCGCCCGCCAGCCAAAGCTGTTTAAATCCGTACTGTTCAGGCGTGCCGGGTTTTTGACCCGTGTATGGACTTCAATCTGATTGCTGCCCGCAGCGATCGGATCTGAATAAAAAGCAACGCCATCCACAAGGGGCTTGCCCATGAACGCTCCGGAACCGCTGACAGGGGCATAGGATTTCTTTGAAAGATCGAAACCACGTCTCGCCGCGGCGTCTTTCTGGACCGCAGGGTATTCCGGTTGGTGGCGTGTTGCCCCATGTGCCTCGGCAAGAAATCCGTCACCCCCCCGTTTCATGACAACCAGGTCGACAGAGCGATTGCGCAGCTGCTCAATCGCTCGCTCCAGTACATTCGCGCTGAGGTGCCCAACAATGCGGGTTCGCTCCATGCTGTCGGTAAAATATTCCAGACGATTGCGAACGGGTTCAAAGTGACGGGCGACCAAACGGGCATCGCCATCAAACAGCACATATCCATCGCCGTGCTCAATCAGATGCACGGCTTCGCGGTTAATGCTTTTCTGTTCATCAAAACTCCGAACGACATCGTGCAGGGCGTTTGCGGTAGCAGTCGAGCTGGCCGCTTCGCGGTCCTGTTCTGTTAAGGTATGCTTGCGCTCGGATGTTACAGCTTCCTTATTTTGGCCGCTAATTGCACTCGTAACGTCGCTTTCGTTTACAACTTCTGTCATAGGGTCAAAGTTGCGAAGGGAAACAGAACCGTCCTGAGCCCGTTCTGCAATCGTGACATGCAACCCACGTTGAGACATTTGCTTGGCCTGGTAACCCATCTCGTCACGCGTAAGCGCGATAGAGGGCGTGTCATGCACCTTCTCGAACTTGCTGGTCAGATGCGGATCAATCTTGGCGATTGTCTGCACATTGTCCGAGAAAGTTCGAAAGCCTTCACCATCCTCAACAAAGACCACCCGGTCGGGATGACGATTTGCGAGCTCGGCATGCTGTTCAATAGCGCTTTGAGCCGTCACTTCTTCACGTGTCTGGCTTTCCTGTGCCGCCCCGACACGCGATTGGCGCCATGTCGCACGGCTCAGGCCTTCAGCCAGCATTAATCGCTTATCAAGAGCTGCCAGTGAGGATGTGACCGTCGCCAGATCCTTTTGGCTAAACCAGGTCAGTTCTCCGTCGCTCTGAAGGTTCTCTTTGAGAAGAGGGACTTCATCACTGAGTTGGCGCGCGAGCAGCCCGGCGATCACATATCGATCGCCATCAACAAGGGCCGGAACTTCGCGATTACGTGCTGCAAGATGAACATCGGCATATCGATCAGCAATTGGTTTTTCCGCCCAAGTGCCGGCACGTTGACGGGCGCGCTTTTTCTCGCGTTCTGCCCGGACAGTTGGATCGTCGGCATCTTCGGCTGTGAGTGTTTCAAGCTCAACATGATTGCCGACAAAGTTTTCCAGAACGATCTGGCCGTTTTCGTCGAGCCTGGCAATGACCACCCGATGTTTTGGTGCGAGCTGTTCTGCAACAGAATTTGCGTCACGTGCCGGCAACTCCATTTCGGCAATGTCGCCAATCTCGACGAGCGGCAATCCGTCGATCATCTGGTGCGCGCGCTTGGCATCGCGATCGAACAGTTGAGCTGTGTCGTTCTCAACAAAGATCAGTAAAGCGTCATTTCCGGCCAAGCGGCGAACTTCATCTGCCTGGAGGAAAATGCTGGTAGACCGCGCGGCCATTTCCGCATCTGCCCGACCTTCAGGTCCTGTCAGCAGCAAGCGAGGGGCAGCCAGTGCCGCAGCCTGCTTGGCTGCTGCAAGTGCAGGGCCGACCATCGTGTCACTTGAACGACGGTGAATGCTTTTGCGTTCGATCGCATCCCAGGCTACTGAAATGTCTGACGTATCGCTCAACACAGACCGCTTGGTACCTTCATCAAGGAACTGGATGTAATCCAGACCTTTGGCCCGAGCGAGATCGGTGGCAGCCTGGGCAAGCGGTCCGATGTCGCCGCCCGGAAGATTTGCTAGACCAGCCGTATCTAAACCCGGGATTTGTGAAAGCTGCTCGATAAAGGCCCGCGCACTGGCGTTGTCGCTTGTTAGATCAACACCTTGACCGCGGCGCAGATAGACCGGGATTGCTTCATCAAAGCGACCAAGACTTTCTGCGTCGGTCCTACGGGTGAACAGGACAGGGTTCGCCCCGGCGTAGGCTTGATCAAGTTCCGGATACTCTTTGTTTGGAACAGAGAGCCAATGGATATCATTGACGTTAAACCCGCGTTCTTGAAGAACCGCCAGGTCAAAGCTTTCGGTTTCATCCAGGCGCCATTGCGCAAGCCGCGCAACTTCATCTTCACTGCGCTGTTTTTGCCATTCTTCGCGCCGGGCTTCCTGTTCTGCCTTTTGGGCGCGAGCCAGTTCAATAGAGGTAGCAAGTTGATCCCAGGCCAGTTCGACATCGCGGGCATTGAAGATGACAAGTTCCGTCTGATCGTATTCAAACGGTTCCCAAAGTTTAACACCGTCGAATTTGTCTGACAGCCAGCCCATGAGGGCATCTTTGAGATCTCCATCATAAGCGCCGGCTGAGGTATAGTCTTGCCGACGGATCGCTTCTTCGAAGGCAGCGTAGTCAAATTCACTTAAGCGGCGTTCAACAAACTCGTTCAGGACCGCATCTTCATCTTCACCGGCCTCAACGCGCCGCTCGACTTCCTCGAATTCCGACCCGCGCTCGAAATAGGTCGTCGACAGACCCATCTTAAGCATGTCGTCGTGTTGATCGAAAAAGGCCCTGGTTATCTCCTGAACATCCGCTGACCATGGTTCTTGCGTAAGATCTGCAATGTTGCGCAATTTCGCCCGAACAGGTGCTGCATCTTCCATGCCGATATCGATCGCCGTGTCGCGATCCGGGTAGAGATAAAAACACCCGGACGTCTGCGACATCTCAGCGGCAAGATCGATGTCAGGATCAGCTGCGTTATCGACAACTAGCCAGTAGAGGTCGGACTCTCGAAACTCCGCTGTGACACCCTGGTTGAGATTGAACTCAATGTAAGCGTCCCGGTCAGTGCTCCTTGCGTTCTCGTAGCTGTCGTCGACAACTTTGTTGGCATGTGCCCGCTCTGCCCGGCTCATATCGTCCGGAGCTTGAAGATTTTTAAAATCAAAGGCGTTTGCCATCGTCAGCGCGGCTTTTGCCGCACCATTGGCAGTGTACATGAACCGGTTGCCTGGGAGCAGCGCTTGCCCGCTCTCCTTATGAAGAACAACAAACCGTAAGGCATCCCTGTCATAAGTCCCTGGACGCAGCCCCGGGCGAGGGAAGGGGACAACTGCCAAACCTGGTGCTTCGGGATGGACAAAGCCCGGATACCTGACCGGCCCATTGGGCGACAGCAAGGGAACGTCAACGGTGTCCCAGCCATTCGGCGCCGCACCCCGACGCATTTGCCACGTCTCATAGTCGTGGTGTGGGGGAAGATCTTTGACTTCGGCGTCGTTATAGACGGTCAGACCGGTGTCATTGCTGCCGGTTGAATAGAAGACATTGCTGAAGCGATGGACATATTTTCCCTGTTCTCCATCCAGATGCATTTTTGCAAGCAGTTGATCTGCTGAAACATAATCTGGAACATCAAGCACGCGATGAATACGTGAGCCGTCCGCCTGTGGTCCTGGTGCGCCCTGATGGTTGACAGGAACCAAAGCTCCAGCCTCCTCTTCGCGTAATGCGACAGGACGCCCGGTAGAGAATTGAATACCGGCAGCAAAGGGGGCAGCTTCCTCGCCGCGGAGTTCCCATGGCATGACAAACCGATCCATCGGTTTGGCAGATGAATGTTTTGGAGGACCTCGTTTGACCATTTCAGGAACCTGAGCGCCAACAATTTCTCGCGCATCATCAAGTATATCAGACGCCTTGAGGGTCATTCTCTTGCCTTCCATCAGGGAAAGAAGAGATGACAATTGGGCAGGCTTTATCTCAGCGACCATTGATGTTCCGCTTGAGACAAAATCTCCTGTAAGGCCACGGATGTCCTTATCAAGCCAGTATTTCCCGCCCGCTGATCTGGCTCGACTGGCGCGAAGTTCGATAGTGTCCTTTCGCTTGACGATTGACAGCGCATTGTCGGCCGTGACGGCCGTGCCCTTGGCGTCAAGGTATTTTTGGACATGTTCGGGTTTGCTTAGGATGACTTCGGCCCGTCCAAGAACCTCTTGAAGTGTTGCATCACGGGGCAGCAATAAACCTGCCTCGATGGTGCCCTGGGTTGTCGTGAAATACATGACATTGGCTTTTCGGAACTGGTCCGCTGCAGCCAGAATGTTGCCTGTGGCAACAAGACGTTCTTCACGATCGTTTTTTGAGGGCCGGTCAAAGGCTTCTGCAATCGGGCGCACTTCCAGTGTGCCCTCTACATCAATTGCGGCTTTGTCAGCCTTGATCAAAGTATAGTCCTTTGACATTGGCTTTTCGCCGGGCAACGCCAGTTCATTGAGCCTCAGTTCAATTTCCTTGGCACCATCGGCGACAAACATTTTGATTGTCCAGGCGGCCGGCGCTACCGGATTGACGGAACCGCCACGTTTGGACAGTCCGGCGACAATCCCGTATATATCTTTGCCGTCAGGTGTTTTGAGAAGGACTGAACGGCCAACAGGGAAGTTATCGACGAGTTTGGTAAATCTCTCAAAGTCACCCGTCAATCGCGTGTCAACTGATTGCTTGTTTCGAGAGCTGGCCCGTTCTACCGAGGCGGACCTGTAGCGTTCAAACTGTTCCTTGGCCCGCTCCTTGAGTGCTTTGGCGTGCTCCCGACCGTTGCTCTGCGTGTCAGAAAGAACGGTTCCGTCACCCAATCCTAGGCTCTTGTTGATCTCGGCAAGAACCCGGGCGAACGGATAGGGCTTTTCGGTGTTGCGGACATTCATCTGCTTGATGTGGACAGGTCCGCCGAAGGGTGATTCGGCCCTTACCGACTTTGTCAGCTGTGCGCGCGAAAGTTCCCTCGCATCCAAATCATGCACCCGCGCTTCATCACGGATGAGACCCATACGCTCGGCTTTTTCCTGCTCGGCACGAAATTCGGTTTCGAATTCGCCATAGAGTTTCTCTTGCAGCGCGACAGGCAACATGATCATTCGGCCCGTCACTTTGCGGGCAGCCCCATCGGTCTCGAGGCCGCGGGCGCCAGAGGCCAGTTTAAGGGGAAAACCAAACCGACGATGGATCGCTGGATTATTTTCCATCACGGTTGCCGCAGCCCGATCGCCGATGGCATTGAGCATGTCGATCCCGCCAGACTGGAATAGCCCTTTCTGGTTTGCTGTTGTATTGGCATTCAAGGAGCGTAACTTGCGCTCAAGGCGAGCTGCATTACGCCGTGATGCAGGGATATCGGTCATCAAATGGAGGTAGCTTGGTGTATGCACCTGACCAGTCCGATTAACCCGGCCTTTCATTTGAACGTGCTTGGTCACATCCGGGTGAGGCTGCCATGTGATGTCAAGTCGAGGTCGTTGATCTGCAAAATTCGCGTTGGCCGATAGCGTAATTCCGCTTGCGACACTTTCATTGCCAACGGCGACATCGATCGATCCATCATTGAAGGCAGTTTCGGTGCGCACATCAGCTGCTTTTGATCGTTCTGCTGCAGTGCGACGATAGTAAACTGGCCGATCACCGCTATAATCGATCCCTTCAGAGCGCCCCGTAAACTCACCAAACTTATAACCAGCCTGCTCGAGGCGCCCTTTTACATGGTCAATCGGGCTAACAGGCATTCCGGACCAGTCGGCATCTTCGATCAGCTTTTCAACCCGGTCGAACAGTGCTTTGGCGCGTGAACCGAGTTGTTCATCGGTTAAATGAATACGTTCCTTTTCGGAAAAAGGCGTTCCGATCGTGACATCCCGAGATCGCTCAAGATAGCGCTTAAGAACGTCGCCAAAGTTCGCATCGATCGCGTCGCCAGGCTGCAATTCATTGGCCGAGACAAACTCGGACATAAAAGCACCCATGGTGTTGGCAAGAGTAATGAATGGCTTTTGGCCGTTTTCAAGCGATTGAATTGCTTTGTCTGCGACCGTATCGGCCATGAGTGACAATTCAGCCTGTTGGGCGATATTATGGAGCAAAGAGGTGAAGATGATAGAGTTGATCCCAACTTCGCCTGTCGCCCCATCACTCATGGCTTTCTCGCCGGATTTTTTAAGCTCTTTGCCAAGTGGCCCTTTTAACAGTCCTTGTTTTGCGTCGTCAAAGGCGGCGATCGCTTCAAGGATCTCTGCGAACTTGTCGAATCTCTTCGGATCGATATTGACCACAGAGAACTCATAATCAATACCCTCCATTGATCGTTCGAGACGCATGTACTGGCCGGACTCCGAAAGCATCGAAGCCACCATTTGTTGCATCGGCAATCCATGTTGGGCGATGATTGATCCGATCTCTTTAGGATCGCGAACAGCGTAGCGCAGATCTGTGCGGCCAAACAAATCCATAGTATGTGGTGCTTTTGCCCAGGTTGCTGAGCTATCGTAGACACCTTTGGCATCCCACATAAGTTCCCGGGCAAACTCAGCGCGGTTGGGGGGGCCTGGTTGCGAGAAGAGCTGATCCTGTCCGCCGGCATTATGGGTTTCATCCCGCACCAGCAGTGCGTTCTTGCTGAGCCGCTCAAGCAACATGCGCCGAAGGGTTTCATGCCCCTGGACTGTTTGGGTCTGTGCCCAACTGGTCATGACAAAGTCGTAGTCTTTGCCCAGATGCCCCTGATCACGGATACGGATCAGTTCAGCATCATGCTTGGCTTTGTTGGGTGTGGAGAGAACCCGGCCGTCTGGCAACTCCAGCGCTTGAGCACCTGTCAATCCGTCGTTTGTGATCAACGGTCGCAGATGGCCATAGCCGATATCGGCAAGATCACGCATGATTGCAGGGTAAAGGTTCGGACGCTCGGTGATGAAAATCGGGGTTAACCCATTGAGATGGGCATACACCAGCATGGCTGAAGCAACCCGGCCTTTTCCGATCCCCATCAAGTGACCATTGATAAAGGATCCACCGGTTTCGTGCTGATGAATTGCGAACGCTGTCGCATCAATCTGTTCACCCGCCAAGGCGTTGTAAAGCGCCTCCTTTGTTTTGTAACCAAGCTTTTCCTGAACAAAGTCATCAACATTACCGACCGCAGACACCAAGCGCGCTTTTGCGGCATCGAAGCTGGACACAAGGTTTGCGGGCATTAATGTTTCAAGCGGCTTGGCCCCCGAAAGAGGCTCGTAAGGGACAAGGCTTTCGTTCATGCTCCGATCTCCAGCATCAGGGCGTCCAGATCCAGCAGTTTCTGTTCCACCGGGATTTCCGTCTGAGGGGAGGCGGGAAGTGTCCAGGTCAATGGGTGCAGCCAGGTTAGAAAATCGATGTTGTGGATCATTGCCACCGGATCCGGACTCAGGTGATCCACTGGCAGACAGGCGATAATCCGCTCCAGCGCGCCCGGTTGAGCTTTCTCGATCGCCGCCAGTTTGTACTGGATCGCGGTCTGATAAATTCGCGGTGTCACTGACTTGGTCTCGCTCGGAAATACCGTCGTTCCGAACAGCGGTTTTTCCGCTGGCGTAAAGCTTTGCGCTGGCTGATAGGGAAGTTCGTGGATCCAGTTGATTCCGGTTGGCATCGAAGACATGACAAATCTCCTTGAGCTCTTCAAGCGAGGTGATAACAGGCGGCGTCGAAAGCGTGGGCAGAGGCATTGAAGAGCGGCCCTTGCCATCGATCACAATGAGATCGATGGGCCAGCCCGCCCCTTGTTGTCGGTAAAGGTCGCCAGAAAGGGTGATGTGATCGACAACATTGAAGCTGTCGTAGAGCTTCCAGTGGAAACGACGCAGTCCAGCCTGGTCGTAGCCTTGTTCGCGCGCTTCATCTGAATGGGCCCGCACAGAAGGCAAGATCAGCACGGCACGGCCATCATCGGGCAAACCCGTGAGACCGTTCCAGACAATGGCGTGATGCAAGCGCGATGTCGCGACAGCTCGCGGATTGGTTCGTTTTTCAGCCGACACCCCCTCAGACGCAAGAAACAGGGTTTTTCCTTGCTCTTCGCTCAAGGCCCCAAACGGGGGATTGGCAATAAGGTGCTGATGTGCGCCGGGTGGACGCCCCTGCGCGGCATCAAGTGTCGTTACATACTTGGCATCCAGCCCGCGGGCTCTTGAGCTGTCGAGCTCATTGGCTTTGCGGTCCTCACGGTCCTGTCCGATAAGAAGCGCACCATTTCCTGCCGTTGGATCGTAGGTTACTTCACCAGGCTTTGCGCCCAAAAGGCGGGCGGCAAGTCCCGCGATCGGAAGCGGGGTAGAATAGGCCTGAAGTTCCGCAGACCGGGACGTTCTTGTTGAAAAGTTGGGTAACTGGTCTTGCAACTTGGCAAGCTTGTCGATCAGTTCGCCAGAAGATCCGGAATGACTTTTGTAGATGCCAGCGGCCAAACGGACCATTGCACGTTCGCCAACCTCCTCAACAGCCCGTCTGAGAGCGTGCCGTTGTGGTATCGGAAACCCAAGAGTGTCTTCGCAAAACGTCCTTAAGGCCCGTGCTGACGAAAAAACGTGTCCGTTTTGAAGGTAGGTTCCGATCGCGTCGCTCAACCGTTGTTCGTCAGATGGGATTAATCCACTTGAGATTTCAGTTTTGAAGGCAACCGGGCCTGAAATGCGGCCACGTGTCGTTTTGCTGTCATGCAGCCTGTTTTCAACCCGACCTTGTTTGGCGGCATCAATAGAATTTTCAATGTGGCTTTCGATAAGTTCAAAACATGCACGCCGCATGTCCTGATTGGAAGGATTGTTGGTCCATTCGCGGACATCGCGCCGCGTGATGTCCCAGCTGCCCATCTTTTCAAGTTCGACGACGCAGTTGCGTGCGGCTTCTTCGGATGCAAATCGCTGGGCGAGGGCCACACATGAAAAGCCTGAAGGCAGATGAGTGATATACCAGCCAGGCTTGGACTGAAGGCTGCGCGAAACCGCAAAATGCCCGCGAACGACAGGATCCACAAGCCTTCCGACAGAGTGAATATCGGATGTGACCACAGGTCCAGCATGATACACGGTATCGCGCCGGATAAACCGGTCAGCGGGGCCGAGCGGGTTGAGCGCAACGTCTGGATTACGCAACATGTCGATATCTGCGGCTTGCGCATGTGCGATGGCCAGTGTCTGGGCTTCTTTAAAGGAATGAGCCGAGACGATGGGGGTGTTGTGGTAGTTTAGAACAAAGGCTCCGTCCTCTGGAACATTCCGAATTTCATACCCAATCCCATCCTTGTCACGGATCGAAACTGGGGCTTCCTGCATAAGTTCGTTAAACGCCACTTCCCGGGCACGTTCTTCAGCTGTGGCAGCAATGGAATCGCCGTGGACACGCACCAATTCACGCTCATCCGTATCTCCTGTACGCAGACCTTTCGATCTCATTTCATCAGCAACGATTCCAAATGAAGCAGCTTCTATCGCGTCTTCGGTTGCCGGGCTTGCCTTGGCAATAAGCTTTGCAATCCCGTCATCCTTTCTGTCTTTCGCAAGATTCTGGATATAGACATCATCGATGATGAAGTCCTTTCCAAAACGCGACAGATATTCAGCTTTCACTTGTCTTTCATAGAAGGGGTAAAGCTCTTCCAGCTTGCTGTAGATCGCATCGTCATCGGGAATATCCGCTTCCGAAACGCGCAATTCATCCAGATCGCCAAACACAGGCATCTGATCGGCGACTTTCCAACGCGGCGTGGTGAGTGCCTCATAGTTGGTTCCGGGGGCGCCGTAAGCGTCGACATAAGCATCAAACATTTTGACGTGTTCAGCAACTTCGTCCAAAAGTGGTTGCGCTTGTCTAACTGTAGTAGGATGAGCAATGTCGAGGTTTTCAAGGAATGATCCGACCCGCGCGCCAAGCTCTCTATGGTAACTGTCATAAAGCTTATGAGGAGCCATACTGCTGCGTTCTGGATGGGGTTCGGACAGCCCGAACTTCTCGGCTTGATCAAAAACAAGGTTGGCCTGCCAGAGTAGTTCTTTTACATCCTGCAGCCGTGCATATTCGCCCGGTACACCTTTGGCCGGATCGTTGGACGGAACAAATGTGTGGTCGAGAAGGTCTGGACCTGCGCCAAGGTGAACCAGGCTTTCTGACAGGCTGCGATAATCGCGCCCGGTTGAGAATTTGGGGTCAAGCAGCCCACTTTCCTGAATGTCGCGACTGTTTACCGCCTTCCTGTCCTTGATTATGTCTTCATAACGCGCCCGCACGAAAGCGGGTGTCATGCTTTGAGAGTGAATCTCTTGTGTCAGTGTATTGCCATGGGTGACAAGTGCAGGGATATCGCGCAAGGCCATGTTCAGATAGGCCATGTCACATGCACGACTATCAACATCTGTGAGATAGGCCCGCATGTGTTGGGTCGGGTCCAGACCATTTTCTAGCAGGTTCTCGGCAAAGGCAATTGTCATCACGCCAGCCCCGCAAGCGGGATCGGCCACGTCCAGATAGCCTTTCCCAGAATTAATCTCTTCTGCTTGTTTTCTTTCCAGGTTCTCAAGAGTGACTGACGACATAATCTTGCAGATAGAGTAGGGCGTGAATTCTTGTCCAAGGGCGCTGTTAGGAGCAATCTGCATGTGAAGACGACCCAGTGTGTCGTCTTCATACTGGCGGCATGCTGCCGTTAAATGGCCAAGCGCATTTGGAAAATTCTGCCGAATGTCATCAAGCCGATTGTTTCTACGATATCGGTCAACAACATCGAGATACCGACTTTCGTTTTCGCGCCATGCATCACTGTTTACAGGTAATGCAGCTCCCCGATGTGCCGAGGATGCAAGTGTCAGAAAGTCCTGCCACTTTTCACTCATCCTTAGAGACGGATCGGCGCCATCAATGAGCTTGAAGATTTCGCGTTCATGTTTTTCTGCAGGCAGCACCTTAAAAGCCACAGCCCCGGCAAAAGAATTGTCAGTAACCGCTGGCTTCCTGGGCGTGCGTTTAAGTTCTCCGCGAGATACTTCTCTAATCGCATCGCTTGTATTACGGGCGATTGCGCGCAAATTTGCGCTTTCGCGTGCAAAATCCTCGTGACTGACAATCGCGTGCCAGTCTGCTTGTTTTTCAATCAGATCCGCAAAAGCCAGCGCATCCTTATCGCGTCGGAAGAACGGTTTGATTGGTGTGCCTGACGCAAGATGGATAACAGCCGCCCCGGGCTGATTATCCCCCAAGTGCCAATCGGTGCGCACCACGCCAAAACTTTGTTTGGCAAAACCGTGTGCCAGGCGCGAAACGCATGGCGTGTTTCGGGACAGGATGATGGTCCGTGGCCGCCATTCGTCAGGCCCTCTCGTATTCATTTCCTTGAACAGGCTATCAGCGTCAATTGCACGGGACCCCCGGAAGGCAAATTGACCGGCAATCTCTTCGGCATCTGCGATTGTCTCCATCGCGTTTTCACCGCGTGCATAGCCAAGGAAAGTCTCTTCACTGATCGGACCCGGGGCGAAGACTTCCATCGTGTCTGGATGTTCTGGCTGGAAGAAAACCCTGTAACCCTGATCGCTTGTATCTTCCAGGACGACAGCCTCGGCATACTGCTTGAGTTCTTCCTCAACCAGATGCTTGATATGATCTTCGAAATCATCGGCCATATCGATAAAGATCAGCTGCGCTTTCACATCTTCGTCATTGGCCATGTAGTCGAGAAGTTCAGACTTCTCTTCTTCGCTCATCTGGTGCCATTTCCAGTGGGTCGCCGTGGCCCATTGGCGCATGGTTTCACGCCCTGGCACATAGCTTTCAATATTCGCGTCGAAAAAGTCCTCAGCAATAGATGTTTCGAACGCTGTTTCTCTCATACGCGAAACAAACCAGTTGCGGTCTTCATCGCGGGGCTTGAATGCGCTGTGTTTGTCGAGATCAAAACGAGGGGGATTCACATCGAGCATGTTGGCAGAGAAAGCCACAGCACCGGCAAAGCCGGTCATCTTCCGGGGAACCGCACTCTGTCGCTGCAAGCGTTGATGGGTCCGCATGACATGCCGATTTTCTACCGCATCTTTTGCGGCGTCCTGTTCGGTCAGGACAACGAGATCTTTAACATCATCGAGCTGCGCGTTCGTGACGGTTGCCCAATCCTGCTTTGGTCGCAACAGGTCGGCAAAGCGCTTTGCTTCCCCCTCGGAGCCCCATACGCGGCCAACAGCCATTCCGGTTGGCAGATGAAAGGTCTGATAGCCCGGGCGACCGCTAAAGGGTTGGATGACAGCAAAACTGCCACGCGCCCAACCGGCTTTCCTGCTATGCCTAAATCCTTCCGGGGTGGCAAAGTCCTGGCGAGCAGAATTCGCGTCTTGCCTGATCCATTTATCGTCTGAAAGCGATTTGTTGACCGGCCATTCGTGGCTGATTTGCCCGAAACGTGCGTGTTTTCGTGCGGCTTCTACTGCATCTGCGTAATCAGAATAGAAGCCAAGGTCTACTGCTTCATACCGGCTCAAATCTTCAAACAAGACGAAATTGCCATCGTCCCGGCGCAGAATGACATAATCAACGATTTCGTCCGGGTCAGTGCCAATCGCCACATACATATCCTCTGTGGCACTGGCAACCTCCTGGCTGACATGGTCATACTCGAGTTCGTAGAATGTCTCATCAAGGAGGCAGTTGTCGTAATTCTTGTCCCAATCCCACGCAGGATGATCCTGATCGCCTTCTGCTTCTTCCTTGCATCGATCGATCAGCGCGTCATATGTCCTGTCCGACAGTTCGATGGCGAGATCATCATCTTCGATGGGCGCATCATCCGCGATCCGATGATATCGGCGGAACTCTCTTTCTTCATTCGACCGGACTTCTTTCGCCCAGACCTCGTTTTCTGCAATTTTCAGGAGTTCTTGCGTATCCTTTAAAAATTCCTCGGCGTGACTTTTGATCAGACTCTCTTTGGCTTGCCTATACAGATCCTGTTGCTGCCAAAAGTCCTCATGAAAAATTTCGCGCTCGTAATCGAGCAAGCTCGAATAGATTGCCCCGCCATCATCGAGCTCCGTAAACGGCACCATGTCCTCTTCTGGACCAAATTCAGGCAACGGCCGATGATCCCCGGCCATGTTCGCGCCCTGAAGGCGGCGAAGTGCAGGGTACTCATCCAGGACATCAGACGGGACAGGGAGTTTCTTTTTGATCGCGTGTGCCACGGCATCGCGATGCCCTGTTAGCAAGCTTGTCTCGCATGAATTGGTGAAGCGATCGATAGGGCGTAAATCCTTGCACACCTTTTCAAAATGGTGGCTTTCACCGTCAAACAGGTGAAGCTCTCCATTGTATCGAATGGCGACGGGTATCGGATTGTTGCCGAGAAATCTCCATGGCTTGCGATAGGCAATCAGTGTCTCGGGATTGTCCGGGTCTTTAAAGACGCGAAAAGCCCCTTTGAGAGGGTCGGCCTCAGCTTGATGCAAATTGCGGCCGGCGATGGTTCGAAATTCGAGCTCATCTTCGCCGGAATGCGGCGTAATCGGAAACTGTTCAAGGTATTCTTCCGACGACATCGCCCAATCGGGCTTGCCGGTTGAATAATAGGCACGCTCTGCATTCAGGGCCCGCATTGCGGCTTCTGTTTTAGGGGCAACGACACTCAACAGTTCAGGATCGGACAGATCCAGTTTAACCGACCAGTCGATAATAGGTCCCTCAGACCCTTCGGCAATCTCGTTTATCGCAAGGCGCGCCTGATCAAGGGAACTGTCATCAACGACACCGAACTTCGTGAGTGACAGGAGTGCGATCTGATCGACAGGAGAGATTGGCCATTCTGTTTCGTGAATGCGCCAACCTTGCCCGGTCAATGCACCATTCTCAAGCAGACCGATATCGACAAAGGCACCGGATTTCCAGGCACGTACCGATTGGCCCGGGGCAACCACGTATCGTTCCGAGTTAATGTCAGGGGTGCCAGTTGCGAACAGGGGGGTGCTGTCTGATGACCGCCACACAGGGGCGGCTTTTACCAAGCTATTGTGTCCCAGTAGATCCTGCAGGCCCCGGTAACGTTCAGTATCCGTTACGTCTTTATCGGTGGTGAGAATAGACGGAAACGGCCCACGTCGCTCGATACGTGCTTCGAGACGACGAAATTCGGCATGTTCTGCAAGTGTCGCTTCTGTGCGACTGGACAGAAGCTTTCCGGAAACGTCAGCGGCGTTCGCCATTTGCTCACCATAACTATTATACTGCAATAGAACATCAGTATAGCCGGGAAGCCCCGGACATTAAAGTTATTTAATTGCAAGAATTGGCAATGATCAGGGCAGTTTCTTCGGGGATCTCAGGCGCTTGAAATGCAGGGCAGGGCGTGATCAACGGGCTGTCCAACTTCCGGTACCCAGTGATCGAAGAACTGGAGAAACCGTTCCCGAACAATAGATGGGGAGAGCACCTGATGAGGGGTTGTGAGCATATCGAAATTCTCCAGACAGGTGACCGCCTGTTGCGCGGTGCGCGGGAGAGCTTCCAGGGGATATTTCCCAAACTTTATCAGGTTAAAGTAATGCTCAGCCTGGATTGCCAGGCGCATTTCCTCATGCTGAGGCGCTGTCATCTCGGGAGGGGAATCAAATTTTGTGAGGATCTTGTTCTGCACCCTTTCCTGAATGTCGCGCAGCTGATCAATGCAGCCTCGCTCAAGAATGTGAGCAACAGGTATCCGGACATTCTTAAGAATGTATTGCCATGCGTTTCGCAGCAACAAATACTGAATAATGTGGCCATTGGGATGCGTAGCGATCTTTTCGTAGATCGCAACCGCATTCAGCGCGGATTGCCCTACCGATATCTCAAGTGTTAAGGGCCCGCAATATACCGGCATATGGGCAAGATTTTCGGCTATGTCATGGATGTTGATCTGATTGGTGATAGGTCTTTGAGGATCGATCTGTGTGCCGCTGGGCATTGTTAGCGTTCCGACAATCATGACATCCCCAATGCGCGTTTATAGACATCAAGTATCTGTTCTTGTTCTTCTCTTGTGTGATCATCAATTTTGCGAAGCCGGATGATCTGGCGAAGTATCTTCACATCGTAACCGAGGGCCTTGGCTTCCCCATAGACTTCCTTGATGTCGGCCATGAGGTTTGCCTTTTCTTCCTCAAGCCTTTCAATCCGCTCGACGAAACTCGCCAGCTGGTCTGCGGCAATGCCTCCTACATCCGTCATACGCGGATCCTCCGTGATTTTCTCTTTGCTTGGGGGGCAGCCTCTCCTGCGGATGTTTTTGCCGCTTTGGAAGGGGCTTGTGTCTTCTGAAGGAAGGCCGGATAGGTATCTTTCATCATCAGCGCCATCCGCTTGCCAAGCGTACCGTCATAGCCCTTTTCAAAAATTGCATTCACAGCGTCTTGACCAGCGGGCAGCAGCGAACTCCTCAGTTTTGAGGCTATGCTACGCGCCGATAAGGAGGAGGAGGGGGGGGCTGGCAGGCGATCTCTCAGTTTTGCCCAGCGCGCAAAAGCAACGGCAACTCGTTCAGGGCTTGTCATGTGCTGATTGGAGGGAAAGGCTTTTTGAAGGGCCTTGGCTTCTGTCTCCGACAGCACCGGCTCGATAGAATGCCATGCTTCATGCCATGCGGTGTCTTCGCGATCAAACCGCGGAGAAACAGAGATTGTGGCAAGATGCTTTAAGGGCTCATACATTCCCGCAACTTCGGCTCGGTCTGTGCTTTTTAATCCTGATGCAACCAAACCAGGGCCTTCGGCAAATATCTCTTTGGGCAGATGGACGTCCAATGTTGGGTTGACCCGTGCCGCGATCGAGACCAGGCGTTGCCGAAGTGCACCTTCATTGCGCAAGCCTTCGAGATCAAGTCGGGCATCAATGCCGGCATGATCAGCGAGTTCAAGCCCAACCCTGTGGGTCCGACGGCTGGCCTCTTCAAAATCACGATAAGCATCAAGCCATTGCGCCGTTGATTCAGGGCCAGCCCATTTCGTGATTTTCTCGATGATTTTTTGATTGCTCGGAGCTGAGATTGTTTCTGAGCCGCTTTCAAGAATGGACATCCATTTGCGTGCCGTAACCGCCGGAACGTTTGCGCGACTGGCGATTTCGCCGCGGGCAGCCGTAAGCGTCTCCCAGTGTGCGTCTTCACGTGCACCGGCTTTGGCAAATGAGCTTTCTAAAATCTTGCTTAAATCGTCCATGATTTTCTTGCGTTATAATAATTTATTTTACTATACTCTGCTTCGAACTGATTTCAACCTTCAACGAAGGGCGATTATCGGTTTTCCCCGAGCGAAGCCGGCTTCCTGACCCCAGGGGCCGGCTTCTTTCATATATCGGTCAAAAAAAAGACGCCCCGTTAAGGGCGTCAGGGGGCAGGGTGGGGAGGCATACTAGATTTCAGAACGGTATTTCGTCATCGAGATCAGGGTTGGTCGGGAGCGGATCAGGACCAGCGTCTCCCTCGCCTGGCGTGCCGGAGCTTTGCCCGTCAGGGCCGGGGCCGCGGGTATCAAGCATGGTCAGGTTTGAGTCAAAGCCCTGGAGGACAATTTCAGTGGTATAATTGTCTTTGCCGTCCTGCCCCTGCCATTTACGGGTCCGAAGAACGCCTTCAATGTAAAGCTTGCTGCCTTTTTTAACAAAGCGCTCGACGACATCTGCAAGGCCTTCGTTGAACACAACAATACGATGCCATTCGGTACGCTCGCGGCGCTCACCAGACTGGCGGTCGCGCCACTGGTCGGAGGTCGCAATACTGAAGTTGGCGATTTTCTTGCCAGCCTGGGTGAACCGGATTTCAGGGTCGCGGCCGAGGTTTCCGACAAGAATGACTTTATTGACACTGCCAGCCATGGGGTATCTTCCAAAGTTTGTGTTTGTCCATTGCCCTGTTAGCGCAGGGCCAGTGAGGTGTCAGCGCGCAAACCGTGCGCTCTAATGACGTTACTTCATGCATTCTGGGAAAAGGAAAACATAATAAAATATGCTTTGCAAGAAATCTTGTGGTTTGCGATTATGACGCTTCTCTCTTTTGAAAGGAAGCGATCATGGCTTTGAGCGCTGCATGTTCCGCAATGCGCACCCAGGAGGAAGCAGTCGAGAATGCCCTCTCACTCGGCATTCTTGTTCCACGGACAATCCCCTTATTGTCGGCCGTCGCGGTGACAGACTGCCGTTATACCCATTGCGATGATAGTCATGACTGGTTTTGTGATCTTCGCACCGACACCTTTTTTTCAGTGCCTTTCTTGGCGCCAGATCGCCATCGCCACTTGTTGCGTGAGTTTGACCGCACTGCGGCTGTACTTGCGGCCAAAACGCGATGGAACGGACTGTGTCGGGTTTCAGTAGCCCAGCATGGTGTCATGCATGCACGCAAGGCAGCACAGCCATCCAAGCCCTACGGTCTTACACACGATAATGAAGAGGCCGATGTCGGGGATATGATCACGCCTCTTAAGCGTGAGATGCGTCGCCTGGACGTATGGGACATCATAGAGCACAACATCATTCTCCCCATGCGTGAACGTCAGGCCCGAATGGCAGGGCTTCAATGGCCCTGGCCGGCCGACGTTCAGGCCGAGGTTGAAACGATTGACGAGAGACTGAAAGCAACAGAGGCGCGCGATCAGGTTGACGTCTCATTGCTTGATATTCCGTTTCGCGAGCGGGCCGAACCCTACAGTGAACATCTGGACGTCTGGTCCGAAACTGAGGCGCGGGCAGCCTTCATTTCAGCCTGTGTCGAGCTTCTTCCGTCTCTGCAAGGGGCGGCCATCGATGATTGTGACGCCAGCTGCAACGGTTCAAGCCGGGCCATCGCCTAAGACAGCCCGTGGCCATCCAAGGCGCAACTCACAAACTTGATTGAATAGATGGAGACCACAGCATGTCGGGTTGGTACTGGAGAGATCTCACTCCCTTCTCCTATGGGGCAATCATGATGGATTTCCCATGGCGTTTTGATAGCTACAGCGAAAAGGGGCAGGGCCGATCGCCAAACTACGACAAGATGACGATCGAAGAAATCTACAACTTGCCAGTGGGTGAACTTGCATCCAAGAATTGTGCGCTTTTCATGTGGCTCACTTCGACCATGGTCGGTGAGGTGCCATCGATTATGAAGCACTGGGGCTTCAGGTTTTCCGGAAAGGCGTTTTGTTGGGCAAAACAGACCAAGCAGGGGGTGCGTAAACCAGTCCCCTCTATCTCCGACGATTACAATTGGCGCATGAATATGGGGTACACGACCAGGGCCAACACCGAAGATTGCTGGCTTGGTTTTACGGGTTCTCCCAAACGTCTTAGCGCCAGCGAACGAGAGCTGATTGTCTCACCACTGTATGAAAACTCTTCAAAACCTGACGAAGCATACGCACGCGCCGAACGTCTTTACAGCGGCCCATATGCAGACGTTTTCTCGCGACGCAATCGTCCGGGATGGGACGTCTTTGGGGATCAGGTTGGAAGTCTTGATGGATCGCCGCGACTGGAATCTGGTTCGCCATCATTTACGCCCGTAACGGCACGAGTAGAAAGATAATGAGATCAGATGGGTTAAAGGGCAAAGGTTGCGGGGTAAATAATCAATTAATGTCAAATAGTTGGCGAGTCATAATCTATGTTATGACAAAACCAACTCATTTATATCTGTTGCGTTTATCTGGACATTCCAGCTCACATGTGGGGCGCGTCCGCCTTCCGGAGAAGGTTTACTGAACGATGCCGACTATCGTTATCAATAGCCCACATCTCCCGAACCACTTACTTGGCGCATTATCAGCTGATACCGATGGTGTGCCTAGATACTGGATAATTGTTTGGCTCGACAGTTTAAAACCCAAATTGGCAAAAAGTACCCGCAGACGATATTGTCGCCATCTCAATACTTTCTACGACTACAGCGAAGAACTTTACGGTAGACGCACGTTTGATCGGGCAATCTCCGATTTAGACTTTGATCAGATTGAAACGATACTAAGTGGGTATCTCTACCGCCTCAGAAACCTTCAAAAGCACGAATCTTCTGGCAACCATGCTCATGACATTTGGAACACCTGCACTGCTTTCTTATTTGATTTGTTGAACTATCTCGTACCGCAGTCATATGACAATAAGGTTGGTGAGTTGTTTGAGAGACTCAAGCATCGGGTAAATCTATATGATCAGTTGACCCTCAGCGCCCATGCACGACCTACTTCAGCAAAGGTGCTTCCTGCCGCCGTCCTGACCGAATTGTGTGAGATATTCAACCCGACCTCCTCCTCAAACCCTTTCCGCACGGAGAAGCAAAGGTGGAGAAACTATCTTATTTTTCATCTTCTGACTTCACTAGGTGTACGCCGAAGCGAACTTTTACTACTCACCACCACTTCGGTTAAACAAGATACCTTTTATGGCAGCAATGGCTGTCAAACAAAGACATGGATTTCCATAGAACCACCAAATGTCAAAATTCGTGACCCTCGACATACTGAACCGTCACTAAAAACTTCTTTCTCCGCTCGTAACATTCCAGTCAATTCCGAGCTAACAGCTATCCACGATACTTATTTGCGCAACTTCCGAACAAGGTCACCCTACCCCTACCTTCTAACATCTCGAAATGGACTTCCATTATCCACAGCTCGGGTAAATAGTGTTTTCGCTAGGGCAAAAGAGAACCTCTCTAACAATGCGCTTAACTGCATTGCAAACGGGACACCTCTCTCTCCCCACGCCCTACGCCATACCGCAGCAGTCTACAGAATTCGAAAACACATCGATCAAGGCGATTCTTTGGAAATTGCTGTTGAAAAATTGCGTGTTTTTTTTGGTTGGGCACCGACCTCACAAATGCCACGGCTGTATGCAAGGGCCTATTTTGAATCTTCGCATCAGGACGTTTGGTCGGAGAACTTTGATCGATTTATTCACGGACTTAGGTTGACTTTGGGAGGTCGTTCCCATGAGCAAACCAGAGTATGATTTTGACGGTTTGATTGCATTCATCCAGCAGAACATTAACCGCTGGCCACCTCTTCCTGTACTAGCGCGTTATTATGACGACTACGCGGAATGTTATGAAACACTAGGGTCTGGACTCAATTGGCCCAGCATCTGATTGCAAAAATCCTGACCATATTGAGGAAGTTTTTGGCACACTTTTCGTATCGGGTAGTGAGCCGCCTCATATCCTTCATGCGACAGAAGAAGCGTTCAACCAGATTGCGTTTGGCGTAAAGGCCAGCATCATGGGGGATCGGCTTTTTGGCATTTACCTTTGCGGGGATAACCGGCAAAGCCCCTTCATCCAATATCTCTTGACGGATACGTGCACTGCCGTAGGCCTTGTCGGCGACAATGGCCAATGGTGGTTTTGACCAATTCAGGAAGCAGTCGATCATCTTGCTGTCGTGGAGTTGTCCACCACTGATCGCAAGGCGTAACGGGCGGCCGAGTACATCTACAGCGGCGTGAACTTTACTTGTCCTGCCGCCGCGTGAGCGTCCAATACCTTCTGCCAGTTCCCCTTTTTTGACCCAGCCGCTGCGCGGTGAGCCTTCACAATCGAACTGTCGATAAAGACAAGGGCATCTTCATCTTCTGATGCCAGGGCCTCGAATATATCGCGCCATATGCCGCGTTCTCCCCAACGGACATAACGATTATAGACTGTCGTAGGCGGGCCATACCTTCCCGGAAGATCCCGCCAGGGCGCGCCGGTTCGAAGAATGTAAAAGATGCCATTGAGAACTGTTCTGTCGTCGCGTCGCTTCGGCCCTCGACCGTCAACCGGAAGAAGCGGAGCAATGATCGCCCATTCTTTGTCGCTCAAATCAAATCGTGCCATGTGATAACTCCCTTTCCCAAAGGGTGAATCACATTTCGACTATAAATTTCAAGCCTTCCAATTGGGTTCAGACCCTAATTAATATCCGGACCGAAGATCGATGGCGCACTGAAATAGATGGAAGAGTTGAATACTTTGATTTTCGGCGTATTCCCGAAGGAGCCCGCGATTTATTCAAGCACTGGGTTATAAGTAAGATATCCACCGGTTTGAAATGTCGAGTGGTTCATGCTTATTTGCAGCGGGTTGTGCTTTGGTGCTCACGTTACTCAATTAATAAATTATTATTAGTGATAATTTCGGGACCTGACGAAATACAACATTCTTGGCAGAGTTTAGTAATATCCACAGACATCAAAAAAGACACAGCAACGGCTATCAAAAGCTTATTAAGCTTCATCTCCGAGAAAAATTTAGGTGCATGGCACCCATCTTATATGCAGAGAATTTCTGCTCTACCCACCCCAAAACTGGATTTGTACAAACGCATTAAATCAGGTGACTGCTTTATCTCTAGCAAAGATCAAACTTCTTTCGTGGAAAGGATAGATGCTACGGTTAAGGTTCTGAACAACAATAGCTCTAAAGAATCTCTATTTGAGATACAGTCGTATTGCATGCTCGTGCTCTGCTTTCAATATGGTTTGCGAGCAGGGCAAATAGCTCGCATATCTGTAAGTGATGTACGCTGTTTTGACACTGGTGCTGTTCATATATCTTTCCCTCGCACAAAGCAGAGAAAGTCACATTTACGTGCTATGCGGCGCATCAAGCGTGAATGGTGCCCACTTTTTACAAGCTACCTTCAAACAAGAAAGCCCTCTTCTGACAAACTCTTTCACCTCAAACCTAATGAAGTAACAAGGCGTATCAAAGATTTCACAGAGGATATATGTGGCACGCCATATACGCCGGGACATTTTCGGCATACAGCCAGTCAAAGATTGGTAGATGCTGGGGCATCATCTGTGTCCGTAGCGGAGTTCTTGGAACATTCAACGCTGAATGCAGGAACTGTCTATTACGATACATCAGCCAACCAGGCGGAATTAATTAATCAGGCGCTATCCATCTCCCCAATTTATTCAATGATTGCCGAAGTCGCTCGTACAAAAACAATCACGAAGAGAGCACTAGGCGAGGCCCCCAGTAACACCATAGTAGCAGGTATGCCTCATGGTATTCCTGTGTCTGGAATTGGAAAATGCACTGTTGGTCAACCAAACTGCCAAAAACACCCCGTGTTTTCTTGTTATAATTGTCGTCACTTTCTCGCGCTGAAGGACGAAGAAATACACAAAAGGACGCTGACAGATTTTCGGCAGGTTGCACGCGAGTTTTACAACGCTGAACGCATCAGTGAAGTCTCTCCAGCATTTCTCCAGTTAAAAGATACAATTGCGGCTGTGCAACGAACTCTCCAAGACATTCAGGAGATGGATCGAGAGGCTTAAACCAATGGGAATCTCTGAATGTAAAACTCTAATTGCCAATGCTCAGCAACTGGCACGACAACGTGAGCTTAAATGGGACACGCCCTTTGACGAAGAAGGAAACATTTATAAGGAACACAGATGGAATTTAAATGCACTCATCGGAACTCCACCTCCTCCTCTAATTTGGTTAGGCACCACTAGAATTACGGCAAATGCCGAAAAATCACTAAGGGAGATGTGTCTACAAAGAGATGTCCCCTGCCCTCAGCGATTGTTCTTGGACGGGCACTGGTTAGACTTTTACAAGGCCATCATTATCCTGTCTCTTATACACATCTCCGAGCCCACGAGAC
>OJEN01000058.1_pt1 | contig 49321 bp, 40 predicted proteins | sample 1593351 | NCBI WGS metagenome assembly OJEN01 (sample SAMN05416777, study PRJEB24817) | seawater metagenome | isolation source: Sea water | place: Canada:Atlantic | collected 2013-11 | reverse complement strand
TTTGAAGAAGTATTTTAAAATACAATCTAGCGTCCAGTTTATTGGGGGAACTTCAAATTTTTTAACTTGGAACTTCTGACCTTTAGAGGTGAAAGAATTACTAAGGTGGGTGTTCGACAATATACGTCAGCGTTCTCGAACATAGAGAATATCTACACCCGTTTCTGCCCCAGACTCTGCTTTCAAGGACCATACTTTACTTATTTTGTACCTCAGGTTAACAGTGCTTACTGGTTCAAATATCCCAATACCGTAACTTATGTATAAATTCGGGGACAGATATTTGCCTATTTGCAAAGCCGTGTTTTGGTCTCCATTGCCATTGAAAGTAAAACTATCCAGTCCAAATGTACTCGCAATTTGTTCACCAATCATATTACCGCCCTTTATACCTAGTCCACTCGCAGCTGATGCTAACATCGCCGCATCAGCCGTACTTGCTTCTCCCAAAGGGCGTCCTAAGAGCAAATGTGCCAGCACATTATCATCACTCATTGTAGGACTTGAAAATAGGTATATTTGTGGATTATCTAACGGCCCTAACAATTGAAGGCCAGCTGTAAAATCAGCTTCTTTCCTTGCTGCCTTGATGTCGATATTTGGGTTATCTAAAGCACCTCCAGAAAAGAGTATCTTGCCATTATCAATAGCAAGATTTTGACCATACGCCGTGTAACTACCCTCTTTAATAACGATATCACCCGTTCCTAGCAATAATTTATTGGTATTACCTGATACCAATAATTTGCCGGTTAATCGGCCACTAAAACCAAACCCTTTAACGAGTACTTTTTCACCCAATATAAAGTTTAACTTAACGTTAGTTGGAAAAGACTGGGCTTTCTGCGTAGATTTGACATTAATCACGACCACATCTTTACTGACAGTCACCGGGGTATTGAGTTTTACGGGTGCTAATTCTGCAGTAGGCACTTTAACACTGCCTTCAATAGATGCTGAATCAGCCGTCATTTTGAATAGTAAATCAGGGGAAGCGATCAAGTAAGCTTCGGGCACATTTAAAAGCTCGACATTATCGCCCTTTAGTGTGGAGGAAACACTCCACCCGTTATCGGCAAAAACCACTTGGCCATCACCTGAAATAACCCCTTCACCAGAAGTGGCCTCATATTTAAGTTTAACGCCTCTAGTTAAGCCGCCTTCTACCGTTGCATTGATTGATGACAACACTATACCCATATTTGACAAACCTACGCCTGCGTTGTTGAGTAATATTTTTCCTGTCGTTATTGGCTTCGACACCGTTCCTGACAAGTTAATACCCGCATTAAACTGACCCTTTAAATTTTCATACTCTGGATGAACTGAATTGAAGACAGATAAATCTTTTACCGACATTGTCATATGCCCCGACAAATTTGCATTCCTAGGTTTATCAATCACAGTTTTAATACTGGGTATTTTCAATTGCCCCGTCAACGCTGAAACACCTTGCAAGTCAGGCTCAGCGAACACATTCATTACGCCGCCTTGTTCAGTGAGCTGGTATTCAATATTTGCATCACGCAGGGCAATCGCGCCCTCTTCAAGGTCCAACGAAACACGGCCTTCTTTGAGGCTGACCTTGCCCTGACCTGAGAGCGGATACTGATCTTTGCCCGCGAGTTGAAAGTGACCATTTAAATTGCCTTGTAACGGCATCAATGATTTGGAAAAGCTTTGTAACAATGTCATCGGAACTGATGCGAACTCACCATTACTGTGCCAGTTTCCGTTGGCTGAGTAGCTTGCCTGCAAACACACTGAGCCATTTTGTGATTGCATACAATGTTTATCAAGCGAACCATGATCACTCGCAATAATAAATTTTCCTCGCTCGCTGAGAGACCATTGCCCTGCCTGCGTGTGCTTTAACTGTAGTCGTGCTAATTGACCCTGCCAAATTTTTTCTATAAAGGAGCCCTCAGCTTGACCGCTTACATTGGTCTCTTTATTTACAACTTCAATAGTCAGTTGATGCTTTTCTTTAGTACCAGTAATACCTAGTTCTGCATCTAACACCGCATATTTTTCAACACCTAAGTTCGATACCTTTAATTTTGCTGTTAGTTGCCCCTGCTGGCTCATATCCAAGCTGAAGTCACTTACAAGCTTATCGAAACTGATACGATCCGAATATTCGACTGTATTAGCTACAATCTTGGCAGATATAACCGGTTCAATTGGGTTGCCACTGACTGTTCCAGTAGCCGTTAACTTTCCACTAAGATCTGGATAAAAATCCTTCAAATTTGGTGAATTTATTTTCCAGTTAAGTGTTAACCGTTCTTTCATTTGGCCAGACGCTGTGATTGCTGATCGGCCTGAATATAACTTGAAATCGGGGATGTTTAATCGCTGATTAAGGTAAGAGAAATTGGTTTTTAACTGTATCGGCCTTTGCCTTAATGTGCCGTTCACATCTAAACCATCTACCGATATGTCGATCCTTTCATTACTCATCATCTCGGCAGCCAGCTTCCAACTTCCAGAAAGCTCACCCGGCCATTGTGGTGAAAAGATTGCTGGATTAACTTTAGTGAGTTTAACCAACCCATTAAGCGAGCGTTTGCCTTGCCACTGCGCTTCGCCCATAAAACTCATTCGAGCTGATGCCATCGCTGTATTAATGATTATATTTTTAGCACCTAGTTGACTTATATCAGCTGTCGCATCTACTGATACTGGCGTAGAGCGAATAACTAAGTCACTATTTATTTTGGCTGCTGCATCAGTCATAGTACCGCCTAAACCTTTTATTTGAGGCTGTGTATATGCCCCTTTGAAGTTAAACTGCACTTTATTTAAATCACCATGGGCAACGAGCTCAGCATCACTAAACTGGCCTGTTTGTTCGTCTAAATAATCAGTCAGATTCAATCGATCAACTTTTGCCTCAATGTGCCAGTTCACTTTGTTGAGTAAATCTGAAATTGTAATAATATTCGTCGATCGAACGGGTTTAACAACCTGCTGTTGAACACGTAATTTGCTCGTATTCCCTTTAATATTGCCCTTTGCAGTCAATCCTTTAAACACGGGATCAACAACGCCCCATTCATACGTTAACGCTGTTTGATAATCACCGCTTAACCGTATTGAACCATTCATTTTCAAACTAGCTTTAGCCGTGCTTTCTAATGATAAATGGTTAATCGTCAGGTTATCACCCCGTAGATGCAGCTGGGCATTGACGCCATTAATTAACTTAACCCTATCCTGCCCTTGGCTATCAATTGTCACCAAATTAACACGGATATTTTCAACATATAGCGGCCACGGAATTGAGATATGCGGCAAACTAATCGGCGTTGAAGCACGTTGAGCAGCTACTCGTTGTGTAACAAGCACGTCACCAACTATTACTTCGTTAATAGTCAACCGTCCCGTTAACAACTCAATCGCCTGCCAACTTATGGACAAATTATTTATTGAAACACGACTACTTTCATCAACTTGATAGTCTACTTGTTCAAAAATGGCACCGTCATACAGCCGACCAGACACTTTTTTGATCGCTAGTTCCGGCACATATTTTTGGCTTAGCGTTATCACCGATGATAGGCCTGATTCAGTCAACACAAGCCAGCTCAATAGCACTGCCGTGATGATGAGCATTGCGAAAAATGATCGCCAAATAGCGCGATACATCATAGGTCAGGCCCGATGACCAGGTGAAAGCCGATAGAACTCCCGGTGTCCGACAGGCCTTTGGCCACGTCGAATCGAATAAGCCCTATGGGTGATCGCCAACGAAGTCCAATACCCGCACTGTATTCAATTGGGTCGTGCAAACTATCCATTGCGTTACCAAAGTCACTAAATACGGCGACACCCCAATTACCTATCAGCATCTGTTCATATTCGACACTACCTACTGCTAAATAGCGTCCACCATTGACTTCGCCATCGTCGCCCTTTGGGCCGAGTGATTCAAAATCAAAGCCACGAATACTACTATCGCCACCCGCAAAAAAACGCAATGAACTGGGTAATTTTTTAAAATCTGTTACTTCTGTCGCGCCCAAGCTGCCACGCGTGATAAATCGGCTATTTTTGGTGATTGAATGAATATACTTTCCTCTTACGAGTATTTGTGCAAATGTCGTATCAGATATCACGGATTCACTGGCACCGGATAGTGATAATGACAAACGCCCACCTTGCCGAGTATAAATAGTGTTATCTGCCCATATTCTTGACCAAGCAATACTAGGGATTAACAAAACCGAGGTATTGTCGTCCTGGGATACGTCAAAACTTTCATTTAACAGCTTAATGCCCCCTGTTTCATTCCAGCCCCACCGGTCGGTTTTATAATAGCTACCCAATGCAAATGCACGGCTTTGACTACTATCCGTATCTTTGTTTTTATATTCGGCATTAAAACCCACATCAGAGATTTTGGGGCTCCAAAATGGCATCTGATAAGTCATTGAAAGGCTATTACCAATTTGTGAAAGTTTGGCATCGGCATTTAAACGATGTCCTCGTTTATTAACGTATCTATTTTCCCAACTTAGCGGAGCGCGGGCGCCACTATCCGTTCCATACCCTAAACCAGCAGAATAACGATACTTAGCTTCTGGCTCTAAAGTAATAGCCAATTTCACTTCACCATCACGGCGCTCGTCAATCAGAGTCGTCACTGAAACCGATTTAAAATATCCACTGTTGCTAAGGTTACTCCTCAACTTCAACACGTTTGATGCTGAGTAGGAATCACCCGGTTTAATAGGCGTTAGTCGTGATAACAAGTCTTTGCTAACAATAGTATTCGGGAAAACAATACTTGAAAATATATACCGCGCACCTGAGTGGTACGACAAATTAATATCGGCGCTATTTTTAACTAAATTAACTTCTACTTTATGCTCTGTTAGTTCACCATCGAAATAACCGCGCTCAGCTGCAAGACGAAGCAGGCTCTTTTTTGCTGATTCGTAGCTCTCATGATTAAACACATCTCCCTTCTTTAGCGGAAAATCTCTCAGTAATGTTTGAAAAACCTCATCTTGAAAAGCTTCACCATCAGTCGTGACAGTAACCTTCTCTATTTTAACCGGATCTCCTAAATTCAGCTGGTAGGATGCCAGCCATTTATCACCGTTTTGTTTTATTTCACTGGTAACTTTGACATTGTAATAGCCGTAAACAGCCAATATTTGGGAAAGTTCGTCTGCCGCCTGTTCGTGCAAACTATGAATTCGCCGAGCAGATAAGCGGGTACTAGTTTGCTGTTGAACAATACTCAACCCGCTCAATAATGTTTCATTTTTCCCTTCAGGCGCACCTTTTACGTCGACCGAAATGACAAAACTCTCCGCTTGGACAGCTGTCATCAAAAAAAATGATACTGCCAAAACAAAAAAATGGTGTCCTCTAAGTAGAACAATAAACAAGTAATAAACCTCAAAAACAGTAGGGGAAAAAGAAGGAAAATTTACAACAAGTCACACCTTAAATATTAAGCTGCCAGCTTTAACCATAAAAAATAAGTATATGGATAGGTACATGATACAACCTCCTTACTGTCAGACCGTATTGTTACTGATATAGTTCCAACTCTTCTAGTACTTCAGCTGACTCGCCAGCCACACCAGTTTAAGCTACTGATTTGAATAGTTAATCAAGAGTCGTAGCTTTATCAACAACGGTGGGGAGGTCTAGATGAGTAATCCCTTTCAATAGACGTCCGAGTAAATCGGCACCGGTAATAATCCGTTTATGCTTTTCGGTCCAGACTAGTACAACATCATTTTCTATATCACCATCATGGTGTTTATCCAGCGAGGAAGAAGCTTTGATATGAGGAATAATGTCACCGACAGGGGTGTCAATATTACGTACTATCAAAGGGCGATGACAATAATCATAAGGGTTAAAGTCATGTTCAATATCGAAAATAGCGGCTCGTAGACAACCATCAGCATCAATAATTAAACGAGGCTGATCTTCTTCGTCTGTCAAAATAACCCAGTTATGCCCCGAAGCATGTAACTGTTTCAAAAAGGGATCATCTGGCGAACGTGTAATGTCAGGAATCACCGGCAAATCCAAATTAGTCTCTAATTTAATGATTGATTCTGGGTTAATACTTTCACCCTCTTTCTCCACACTGATATCGTCAATAGCTAAAAAATTTAATGCACCCATGCCTTCTACATGATCCACTTCGGCTTCTTCGGCTTCGATATGTTTAGTAATATAAGAACGAAGATCTTTTTCCCTAAGGTAGTCAATTCCTTCTTTTCCAAGCCACAAATCAAGCAGCAATGCTGATGTTTTTGCAACCGGGTAAAACAGTATCTGATAAAAACGCAATACAGGAGATAGTAACGATGCCATTCTCAAAGCATTACGTGAAAAATAGGCTTGAGGAATAATTTCACCCAAGAAGGTAATAACAATCGTTGAAAACAAAAAGGCACTTAAGCCAGCAAGCAAAGAATTAGAGAGCAGCGTTAACAAAACATTGATTCCTACATTACCCCACAAAATAGTCGTCAACAGGAAGTTAGAATCCTTACGCATATGAAGAATTTTAACGGCTGATTTATTGCCATGACTAACCTCAACTTCAAGCTGTAAGCGGCTCAACGAGAAAAATGCTAAATTTAACCCAGAAAACATGGCTGACTGAGTAATACAAAAGACAATCCCGCCCCACTGCAACATTTCTATTTCAGACATACAAAAAATACCTAACCTATATTAAAAAAAATACGTTCAAAACGCGCCATTAAAGCAGAAAAAGCGTTCCCAAACCTAAAAAGGAAATAAAGCCCACCATATCAGTTACTGTCGTCAAAATAACAGAACCCGATAATGCAGGGTCAATTTTAAATTTATCGAGAATAATTGGAATCAACACGCCTGAAAAAGCCGCGGCAATAATATTTAACACAATGGCTGCCGCAATCACTAAACCAATATTGATACTACTGAACCAAAGTGATGCAATGATGCCCACGACAACAGCCCATAACACACCATTCAGCGCGCCTACACTCACTTCTTTAATCAACAATGATGACACATTACCTTTAGCAATTTGACCTAAAGCAATGCCCCTTATAATCAACGTTAATGTTTGACTACCTGCAATCCCGCCCATAGAGGCGACAATAGGCATTAATACAGCTAGCGCGACCACTTGCTGTAAGGTAGCTTCAAATAGACCGATAGCCCACGAAGCCAAGAATGCCGTTAATAGATTAATACCCAGCCATGTCGCTCTTCGTTTAGAGCTACGCAATACGGGGGCAAATAAATCCTCATCTTCATTCATACCCGCTGTCGCCATTAATTGACTTTCGTAATTTTCACGGGTTATTTCTATGGCTTGACGTAATGTAATACGTCCTGACAATTTATTATTAACATCAATAACCGGAAGCGCAATAAAACCAGAGTGTTCTACTTTTTCAGATGCCGCTGAAAGGTTCATTTCGGCCATAACCGTAATTGCATCTTCGATGATTAATTCCTGTAAGGACTGTTCTGGAGAGGCCGCAAATAAGGTTTGAATCAAAACTGCGCCTGAAAACTCACCGTTACGTTTAATTAAATAAAGACAATCCGCAAACTCAAGGGGCGACTTTTTAAGTCGGCGTAATGCATCTCGAACGCGAGCCGTTCTTGGTAAAATGTATAAATCGCGATCAACATAACGGCCAATCTGATCCTCATCGTATTGGGCTGATTGTTGATAATGTTCAAGCTGCTTCTCATCCATGCTTTGCAAGGCTGTATCAACAACAGAATCTGGCAATGATTCTGCCAGCTGAATCAGGTCTTCCGCATCTAGATTATCTAATAAGGCATGTAACTCTTCCTCATTGAGACTGTCAAAAATAGTCTGACGCGATTCAGCACGCATCGTAACAAGTACGTCAATACGATCGTCATCAGGCACTTGTTCCCAGCGTTCTAAACGTTCCGATAAAGGCAAGGATTCCAATAATAAAGCCAGCTCTGTACTTTCCAGTACATCAACAGCTTCTTCAAATACAGTCATTTGTTCATCATCACGAACGTCATTGAGTCGTTCAACTAACTGGCCTTTTTCTTCACTCACCCTGCTCTCCTACCTGTATGTCTAGATAAACTGTTCATTTTAAGAAATTTAAAACAAAACATAATAATCAAACGTCACTCAAAATCGGTAACATTATTCACTTTCTGTTATATGAAAAGGTTATGGCCGATTGCTCACTGTTCTAAAGTGATTCGTTTTGTTGGCCAATGGTGCTTAGTCTAATTGACTTTCGACGCACTAAAGTTACCAAAAGCGGTCTGTCCAATAATCAGAATGATGAAAATAATTCTGGCTAAGGTTAGAAAGTATATGACTTAAATGCTTTTTTTTACGACCCTTGATGACGACATAAAACCAGTACCCGTATATTTATCATTCGGCTTTATAGCTTTTTGTTCTCCACTTTATCATCCGTAACCACCCGAATTGGAAACGGCTCAGTCACACTACCTGTATATAATGACCGGTGCGGAAATGGTATTTCAATCCCTTCAGAATCAAACGCTTCTTTGATTTCTTCGTAAATAGAGTTTTTTAATTCGGTAAAGTTTTCTCTCTTCACCCAGACCGAAAACTGTATATCAAGCGATGAGTCGCCAAATCCCTTAAAAATAAAGGCTGGAGTAGGTTCATCCAAACAGATGGGGTTAGCATCAGCTATCCGCTCCATCACCTTACGAACATGCTTAATATTTTCTTTATAGGCTACACCTATCGCTAAATCAATTCGCCTAATCGGAAAACGCGTTAATGTTGTGACTTCACTTTTAATCAATGTTTCATTAGGAATTCGTACAAATAAATTATCAAACGTACGTAGTTTCACCGATAAAAGATCAATAGAAATAACTTCTCCTGTTGTTCCACCTACACGAATCAAATCTCCAATTGAAAAAGGTCGTTCCGATATTAAAAACAATCCACTGATAATATTTGATGCTGAGGTTTGTGATGCAAAACCAATGGCAACCGACATAATCCCAGCTGCGCCAATTAATACGCCTAAATCAAAACCAAGTGCTTTTAAGCCCATGAAAAAGAAAATAACGAGCACCAGATAACTCGCAATTCTCGCCATCAATAACTGTTTATGGGCATCCAGTTTAAGGTTTGACCATTGGGTCACCATTCTATTGACTACCCGAGACAAGATAATCCCCACAGTAAAAAAAACGACCGCACGGACTATGGCCATCATCATCTCTGTGTCTATGGACGCTAATAGATTGCTCATTTTTTCATTTCCTCACGACTGCCTAATTAGCTAACCAAATAAAGCCCACAAGGCCTTCGTAATTTTACCTTTACCAAGATCATCTCGTGGTTCAGTCACCAATGTTAGACCTTTACTGGCTAGACCACAGCTCATCGCATTGTCTATCGTTAATGTGGCATTTTCATCCTGCTCACGAACCATCGTAATGCGACGTGTCCAGAACCTACCTGCTTGATCGACATAGAGCCCAAGATTTGGAGCTGGCACACTGACTTTATCCAAAACCAATATTTCATCTGAGTGATTCTTGATTTTAATTTCTATCGTTGCCCTTGCCCCGTTTTTGCAAGAAGGCTGTATATCCAATTGCTCACACGTATGTAAGGCATAGCTCATTATGCCCTGTCGCGAATTTGGCCCAAACCACGTATCAGAAATACGCTCCGTCGGAACATCAAGCAGTGGATTTTTAATCCAATTAATACTCAGTTGCAACCACAAAGGTATACCGACATACAGTGAAATTTCTTCCTTAGGCAACAGCACAACAGTAATGGTTGGGCGACAGACAATCGGCCTGTCTGGCATAGTGGGATGTAGCGTGATTTTTTGCGGCGGTTGTTTAGACACAAAACGCTGTTGGTTAGCCAAGTTCCAACCGGCAACATCCGTACTCATGAGATTTAAACAAGCTTCACCTTCCTCATTGGTAGCTTTCAACTCGTACTGCAACAGCCAGTCTTTATCACCACACGCTAAATCCAACAACAAATCTGCACACTGAAGTTGCAATCTATCCTTCGGTAGAAAACCAAACTCTCCCCAGTACTGAGGTTGTGTCTCAAAATAGTGCTGACTCATAATACATCCTAATATTTAACTATAACAATCTAAATTTTGCAGCCAGTTTATGATGCGGCTTTAATAATAAATAGGTCACTTATCAGGTTCAATAATCTTGTAACCCCTCCCCCTCAAATCAGGGGCTTGGAATTTTCTAAGCAAGACAGATTAGATATTCATCTGTCGCAGAAATATTCTTAATTTTATTTAAACTATAACCGGCTCTTCGACCAATTCCGGCGGCATTATGGCTTCATCATCTTGCATCGTATCTATGTGTTCTTCCAGCAGAGAAGTTTTCTGTGAACGACCGATATGAAATAATGCTTCGCCTTCATAAACCAATGGTATGTTACTTCTACCAATAATGATGCCTGCAGAAGTCGCTTCAATGACGTCTTCAGCTTTTCCGGCGGGATCTGAAATAATACCCAATACATCTCCCTTAACGACCATATCACCCAATGCCACCTGAGCTCTTAAAATGCCACTTTTAGATGCGCGCACCCAGTTGCTAGACTTCAATACAACCGGAGGCTTTACCTTCTTGGCCCTGGATTTAGTTAGCATACCAAGCTCACGCATTACATTGAGGACCCCTCGAACAGCAACTCGAATTGATACCTCATCAAATCGAAGTGCTTCTCCCGCTTCATAGACCATAACAGGAACTCCCTCTTTTTCTGCGGCATAACGTAGGGAGTTTTCGGGCGGTGCTGAATGTAATAAAACAGGAGATGCAAATGCACGAGATATAGCATCCATTCTATCTACCTTCAGGTCAGCTCTTATCTGAGGAAAATTATCGCGATGTATTGCAGCAGTATGTAAATCAATGCCGAAATCTGAACGACAGACAACCTCAGTCATAAAAATATTAGCAAGCCTTCCTGCCATAGAGCCTGATTCTTTTCCTGGAAAGCAACGGTTTAAATCACGCCGATCTGGTAAATAGCGTGAATGATTATCGAAGCCAAAAACATTGACTATAGGAACAGCAAGCAGAGTTCCTTTAAGGTGTTTAATGCTATTGAGTGTCAATATCCTGCGGATAACTTCAACTCCGTTTATCTCATCTCCATGTATTGCCGCGCTCAAGAATAGCACAGGGCCACTTTTTTTCCCGTGAACAACATGCACCGGCATAGACACTTCTGTTTCAGAGTGAAGGCCCGGTAAAGTTAGCTGAATAACCCTTGATTCGCCAGGCTGAACAGTCTCACTGTTTATATCAAAATATTCTCTCATCAATCCAAGCCGGTTTTTTTGGTTATTTTATAAGACATGTGTTTTACCTGAATTAGGTCGTTTTTTACGCTTCCCAACGAGGTACGACTTACCGGGGTCCACTAAGTAAAGCTCTTTCATGGCAGTTCGTCCAATAAGCATTCGAAAACCCATACTGTCTCGGTTCGTCAGCGTCATTTCAATAGCATGCAAATTAGGCCCAATTGCAACATGGGTTTCGATGACATACCGTTTTTCACTGTGTCCACCTGAGTCTCGTACTTCACGTTCATCAAGCAGTACAGCCTGGCATTCGATAAAAGTATCCAAGTCTTTCTGCTTTGGGTGAATCTTGAACTTCACAAGTTTTACACCGCTGTCTTCTACCAGCTGTACATCAAATGCATGTAATGCAGACGTTCTTGCGCCGGTATCGACTTTAGCCTTAATTTGATCAATGCCTAAATCAGGAAGTGACACCCATTCTCTCCACCCCAATATATCAGTCATCTTCTGGGGGCTCGGGTTGAGTAACAGGTGTATCAGGTAAATCCTGCACTGTAGGTCGACGTTGACGCCTTGTTTTAGCAGGGATCATACCTTTCATAGATTCAAGCTTCCCAAAACACAATAACTTATCATCTGGTTCTAAAACTCGGCTCATTTTAGGGTTCGGTATGACTTTATTGCCACGGTATAATGTGAGCGCATTAAGGTCTTTTTCCGATAAATCAGTTTCTGACAATTGTTTACCAACGTATTCAGAACCTTCAGGAACGTATATTTCACTGACGCCATACCCCTTACTAACGGTAAGCCTCTGCCGAATATCTATCTCAGGGAAATCGATCTGTGCGGCAATATAGTCGATGATAGCTCCAGCAACATCTAACTGTGTACATGTTTCAATTCCTTCCAAGCCTGGTGAAGAATTGATTTCCATTATTTGAGGTCCCGTAGCACTTTCAAGCATATCAACACCAGCTACTGTTAAGCCCAAGATTTGGGTTGCACGAATAGCCGCCTCTGCGTATTCATCAGAAAGTTCAACAGGCTCAGCTTTACCACCTCGGTGCACATTGCTACGGAACTCCTGACCTTGCGCAACACGCCTCATAGAAGCAACCACTCTGTCTCCAACAACAAATGCGCGAATATCTTTACCACGGCTTTCTGCAACGAATTTCTGAATCAGAATGTTCTGCTTTTGACTTTGCAGCAACTCAATAATCGACTCCGCCGTTTTTACGGTTTCAGCAAGAAGCACACCGATACCCTGGGTTCCCTCAATCAATTTGATAATGACTGGGGCACCTCCAACTCTTTCAATTGCTGGTAATACATCCTTCTTATCACGAACAAACGTGGTTTCTGGTATGCCAATATGATGCTTTGCAAGTATTTGTAAACTACGTAATTTATCACGCGAATTTGCAATCCCATTAGCGGTATTCGCACAAAAAACATCCATCTCCTGAAACTGTCTAACGACTGCCGTCCCATAATAGGTAATAGAGGCACCAATCCTCGGCAAAACAGCGTCATAAGACCGAAGTTGTTTTTGCCGAAAATACAGGTCTGGTTCTCCCTGTTTTAGGTCAATAGCAAATTTCAGTGTGTCCAACACCTTAACATCCATCCCCCTATCCAGAGCAGCTTCTTTAAGTCTACGCGTGCTGTAAGCCTTGAGAGATCTCGATAATATTGCTAATCTCATAGCTGAACTCCCAAACCTTCCACCTGACTACAAATAACGATGTTGTTTTCTAAATTGATCATTTCATATCCTCACAATTGATAACTATACGTTTACACATAACAGACCACAGACCCCCATTGAAAATCACATCGCTTATTATTCTGAATATTCAGAAATATCCGCGCCTGTAATTTCAAATGAAACTGTTGGCTCTAGCTAAATACCGCAGTCTAGTAGAAGATCCGCTTATAAAGCAGCGGCACTAAACAACATTAGTCACCATAAGTCAAGCTAAATAGCTAGCTTTTCTAGCCTGCTATCTGACTAGTAATAACAAGCAGATAATAGCCTCACCTTTTTTCAAGCTGGGAAAGACCCATTGGCCGAAAGGAGCTAGATACTCCTTAAATATCACCCGCAATAATCACGACTATTTGGAACTAAAAAAAGATACGCTTATGCTCCTAAAAAACACCTAAAACCACTTTAGTTTTTTGAAGAGCCAGACTTGAAACACGATAATAAGGGCTAATATTGCCATAAATATCCAAAAAGCAGAAGCATTGTCTGCGCCAGGTATGCCGCCTACATTGATGCCGAGTAAACCAGTTAGAAACCCTAAAGGCAAAAATATAGCGGCAACGACTGACAGCATATACATGTTTTTATTCAGTCGATCAGACAGGCCTGTCACTAGTTCATCTTTAACCACTTGTGCTCTTTCACGTATCATGTCTAAATCTTCGACATAACGGATAACACGATCTAATGCTTCCTGTATGCGACGCTTATGCATTTGGTCCAACCAAGGCTGGTCAGAGACGCGCAACCTTGCAATAACATCTCTTTGGGGGGCAATATATCGCTTGAACATAATGGCGTCTTTACGAATAGCTGTTACAGCTTGTCGTTCGTTTGTATCTGGGTTTTCCATAACACTTTCTTCAACACTATCCAATGTCTCATCAATTTCAGAAAAAATGGATTCCATACGCTCAAACAAATTAGCAATAAGCGTGGTAACAAAGTCGCCACTATTTTTAGGACCTTTACCAACTTTCAGCCTCCCTTGAATATCAAGGACGGCCTTTAATTTGCGGCGTCGTAAGCTAATAATATTGTCTTTATCAACCCATAAGCGCATCGATACCATGTCATTAGGTTCTGCGCCTTCATTTAAATTAACACCGCGTAAAATCAGTAGAGTGCCATAATCAAACTCAAGGATACGGGGCCTTGTTTCATCAGCACATAAGGCGTCAATAACCAGGCTGTCTAACTGTGGGAATTCTTTTTCAAGCAAAAGTCGACTCTGCGGGTGTTCAGCATCTAGGTGTACCCAAACTTGGCCTTCATTACTGATGGCATCAGAAATTTGCGAACCATCCAATAATGTACTCGACCCGTCACCATTAAGCCGACAGGCATAAAGAATATGATTATTTTCCACTAAAAATCCCCTCTAGTCCTGGCGCTGTGCGAATATGTAAATCTCTTTGGGGGAAAGAAATCTCTACCCCTGCTTCTTTAAAGGCATCCCAAATTTGAAAGCGAACCTTGCTTGATATATCAAATACTTCACGAATATTTCTAATAAAAAAACGTATCTCAAATATCAACGCACTGTCTGCAAAATCTTTAAAATGAACCGTCGGCTTAGGGTTGTTCAGTATCTCATTATTATTGGTAATCAATTCCAATAGAATATCTTGCACTTGTTGTGGGTTAGAAGAATAGGAGACGCCTACACTGATAATTACACGTCCAATTTTATCCGCATGTGTCCAGTTTTTTACTGATGATGAAATAAGTTCAGAATTAGGCACAATAATCGATGTTCGATCAAATGTTTCAACAACAGTAGCGCGTACACTAATTTTCTTTACAATCCCTTCACCAGAATTTGTAATAACCCAGTCCCCAACTTTAATGGGCCGTTCAAATAATAGAATTAGGCCAGAAACAAAATTACTCACAATGCTTTGTAAGCCAAAGCCGATACCAACAGATAATGCACCTGCGATTAACGCTAAGTTTGTTAAATCAAACCCCATCGTCGAAATGCCGGCCATGAGCGCAATAATTAGCCCAACATAACCCAAAATTTGCGTTATCGACTGGCGAATACTCGCATCCATTTTAGTTTTAGGGAGAATTTTTTGATCCAACAGGCGTTGAATAAGGCGCGTTACAAACAACAATATTAAAAAGACAATCAACGCAATTCCAATGTTTGCGATCGAAACTGTCATAGTTCCAATTTTAAAACCGAAGAAAGCTTGCTTTATCGTGTCTTGAATGTAGAGCCATTCTGTGCCAAAAATACGGGCTACAATAGGAAGGGATATGAATATTAAGATGAGATCTACTGACAGTGAAAACCAGAAATAAATGAGGTGTTCTGAATCTTGATCAGTTTTATTACGGGCAAAAACTCGGTCTAACTTACAGAGATAAGGGCGGATAATTGCTCTTATAATAAGGATTGCTGAAAATAAAGAAAAGACTAAAACGAAGCCTTCAAAAAGGTAGCGGGTTAAGGCGGCATAGCCAAATATATTGGCTACAATAATGAACAAGCTAATAGCGATAAAAACAAAAAATATCTGTCTTGGTAAGAAATATCGAGTAGCGTCTTGTGGGCCTATCAAAATAAAGAAAGAACACAGTCCTAATATGCCTGCAAAGATAGTTGTTACGATATAGCTTTGAAAAACAGCAAACTCTAAAGGCATCCCGATAACCTTTCCGCCATCAAGAAAAAGAGCATCTGCCGAATATAAAAACGCAACAATAAAAACGAGCCAATGGAAATTTGCACGAATTATTTTCGCTTTTGAAAAGCGTTTCGTCATCAAATAAACAATAATCAAAAACCCAATAAGCAACAAACTCTTATCAATAAAGAAGGCATTAGATTCATTAATAATGTTCTGGGTAACGAGTGTTTGATACATGATTAACATGCCAAACCCTAATGCCACAAGTGGCAACAGCATAGACTGTGAAACCGTTGAGAAAATATCTGGTTTTTCTTCATCAGTTTGCAGCTTAATACGTAATCTTTTTTTAGATAACAATGTTGCAATAAAAAAAACTATAAAAAAGAGAATGCTAGCCGAGATTAAAGGAAACAGAACGCCTTTATCTACATGTTGGAGTATGCGTTTATAGCCAGATAATTGAGCAATGTAAGTATCTACAGCTCCCTTCAATAAATTTATATTAAACGGCGATATTTGTCGTTCAAAAAGTCCATTTAAAAATACACCTCTTCTTAAAGAAGTGATTTTTTCTAAAAGACGTGATGTTTTAGAACTTAGAGCTTCAGCCTGTTTCAACAAGCCTTCAGTTAAAAGAGCGTCCTTGGTTAACTCAGCGCGTAATTTCTGAATATTTTCAGGCTCACTTGATGGCTTTTCGCCCTCTGGTACTACACCAAGATCAGCAAGATCCGCCTGCGTACTGTCATTAACGGGTTTAATAATGGCAACAATATTTTGCAACTCTGAACGAGATAACCTAAGTGTTTTGCGAAATTTTAATAAACGGGCCTCATCAATAGAGCTTTGAGCAAACTCTGGGGCAATAAGCTCAATCCGAGTTTGTAGTTCCTTCAGTTGTAATTCAATTGCCTTTTTATCAATAGCATCCTTAGCAACAACTGGGGCAGAAGCACATAAAATAAAGAAACACAGGTAGGCAAAAATTCGCACAAAATTCATAACTTTTTTCTCGACTATAAATACTGAATAGGTAATAGCATACGGGGCACATTATTTTTCATCCATTAGAATACCAATAATCTAAGGTTAAACAGATTTTAGTACTTTCGTAATAGCCAATATAGCACCTAATGTACTGGCCTAATAGAACCAGGCGTATTAATGAGAGCCAATAACCGTCAACCATTAACGGTATTTATCATGGGTAAACCCGAAGTTACAAACTTCGTATAGTAAAAAATTTAAAGAAGAATCAGTATCATTGAGTTAGACGCTACTCACTACACATGGAATAACTTGGCTGTTGTCAATTGGCGTTTAAAAAAGGCACATGAGGCCAACAAATTTTTTCAACACTCATTACAATTGGCTGAGTCTAACAAGAAATCAATTTCTGAAATTGTTCATAATTATTCTGCATTTTTGATTGACCAAAAGAAATATAAGGAGGCTTCTCTAGTTCTCGACCTCTATTTAAAAAATAACTTTATACCGGAAGATGTTTCCACCATTGAGCAAAGAATATTACTTAAAAAAATTATTGTTTTAGAGGCTCTTCAACAAAATAGCGAAGCAACTGAACTTGCAGAAAAATTCCTTGAAGCTATCAATTTTAAAAATGAAATTAAACTAGATTTGTATAACCATTTGATTTGCTACTACTCAACTATGCAGGAGAATAACCTTCGGATTAATGCAATTATAAATGATATTGACGAACTCCTTATTGCGCTCCCTCAACTTAATAAACAAATCAAAGCAAGAACACTTAATAATACGGCTTACGCCTGTTTGATAAGCAAGAACCTATTAGAGGCTAAGAAAAGGGTCGCTCTTATTTCCGGGGAAATCCATCATGACCCTTATGTAACTGCAACATTTGGTCTTTTCAAGCTTCGTAGTGGTGACGTTGCTCGTGGCAAACAGCTTTACCTAGAAGCAATTGGCCTTCTGAAAACGGTTAAAGATAAAGGGCGATTTAAACAGCGCATGCATTATGAGCTAGGCCGAACTTATGTCTTAGAAGGTGACATGCACCGAGCCACAAGATGTTTTTTAAAAGCTAAAAGTGTGCGGCTTGGCCAGTCCTACCTAAATACAGCAATTGATCAACAATTAAAAACCCTCCCCCCTTCTTAAACTTTACTCTATTTGTAAGTTTTAACCCCATAAAATCAGCACCTGTTTAACACTTAAATAGCACACTAATTTGCTAGTACACATATTCTTGGCATTAACCAGTTAAGTAAATTAAATAAAAAGGTGGGTTGAAGAACAAAATGTGCCTAAAATGGCAAAAACAAAGCTATATAATGGTAATTATATCAATTAGATAGGATCATCCTAGGGCTGTTTTTCTCCCAATATTGTCGGACACCCAATCAAGAATTAAATGAGTGGCGCTCTCTTGTTAATGTAAATCATTACAAATAATTAATACATTGGGTAATTATTAAATGATAAATAACATTAACTAATATCTATAACTAGTTAAAATTAGTATAAATAGAATTACATATTCCCATAATTAGGGCCGCCGCCACCTTCAGGTGTTACCCACGTGATATTTTGTGCAGGGTCTTTAATGTCGCAGGTTTTGCAATGTACACAATTTTGTCCATTGATTTGAAACTTATCGTTACCTGACTCGTCCTTTACCACTTCATATACACCAGCTGGGCAATAACGTTGTGCAGGTTCATCGTATAGCGGTAAGTTTTGAGCAATAGGAATATTGCTGTCAGCAAGTTTTAAATGACATGGTTGGTCTTCTTCGTGATTGGTGCTGGATAAAAATACAGATGAAAGCTTATCAAATGTTAATTTACCATCTGGTTTAGGGTAATTAATCACCTCGCATTCAGCAGCCGGTTTTAATGTGTCGTAATCAGGTGTGGTGTTATGCCAAGTGAACGGCATTTTTCCACCAAATATATTTTGATCTAACCACGCAAATGAACCGCCTAATAAGGTACCAAATTTATGTAATGCAGGGCCAAAATTGCGCGTTTTATGTAACTCATCAAATACCCAAGATGATTTGTATTTCTCATCCATCAGGCTCAATTCTTTGTTTGCAATTTCACCAGCTTTTAGCGATTCAATAATTGCTTCAGCCGCTAACATGCCTGTTTTCATGGCTGTGTGATTACCTTTGATTTTAGCGCCATTTAAGAAACCAGCATCACAACCCACTAATAAACCACCTGGGAAACTTAGTTTTGGTACAGATTGCATGCCGCCTTTGTTAACAGCTCTTGCGCCATAAGAGACACGTTCGCCACCGTCTAAAAATTGGCTGATTTTTGGATTAGTTTTCCAGCGCTGCATTTCATCAAACGGGCTCAAATGGGGGTTCGTATAGTTTAGTGCAACAATAAAACCTAGCGACACTTGGTTGTTTTCCATGTGGTACAAAAAGCCGCCACCTTCTGTGTGGTTATCTAACGGCCAACCAGCTGTATGCACTACCAAGCCTTCTTGGTGTTTTTTAGGGTCAATAGTCCAAATTTCTTTAATACCTAAACCGTAGTGCTGTGGATCTGCATCTTTGTTAAGGTCAAAGCTGTTCATGAGTTGTTTGCCTAGGTGCCCACGGCAACCCTCAGCAAATATAGTTTGTTTAGCAAGCAGTTCCATGCCTGGCATGTAGCCGTCTTTTTCGCTGCCGTCTTCAGCAACACCCATGTCTCCTGTCAAGATACCTTTAACGCTACCGTCGTCGTTATAAAGAATTTCTGCTGCGGTAAAGCCTGGGAAAATTTCAACGCCCATACCTTCTGCTTGTTCTGCCAACCAACGGCATACATTGCCCATGCTGACAATGTAGTTACCTTCATTATCCATAGGTTTTGGTACTAAGAAGCCGGGCGTTTTAATGCCTTTATCTTCAGCCGTTAGGTAATAAACATCATCTCCATCAACTTCTACATTAATGGGTGCACCCTTCTCTTTCCAGTCAGGAAATAGTTCATTGATGGCAGTCGGTTCCAGTACCGCACCAGAAAGAATGTGCGCCCCTACTTCCGAGCCTTTCTCAATCACGCAAACCATCAATTCTTGTTCAGTTTCTTGAGCTAATTGCATCAATTTACACGCAGCTGATAACCCAGCAGGGCCAGCACCTACGATGACAACATCAAACTCCATTGATTCACGTTCCATAACTATTCCTCATTTAGCTAATAAAAAAGGCGCCAACACTATTAATAGTACTGGCGCCCATCCTTAATCTAATAAATTTTAAAGTGCTTTTTCAAGCTCTTCAATTACTTCAAATAAATCAGCGACTAAACCATAATCAGCCACTTCAAATATTGGTGCATCCGCGTCTTTATTAATAGCCACGATAGTTCCAGCATCTTTAATGCCCGCTAGATGTTGGATCGCACCTGAAATGCCAAAAGCCATGTACAAGTCTGGCGCGATGATTTTACCGGTTTGGCCTACTTGGTGATCATTTGGAATGAAGCCAGCATCTACAGCAGCTCTTGACGCGCCAACACCGGCGCCTAATTTATCAGCCAGGGTGTATATCACTTTAAAGTTTTCTTCACTACCAACACCACGACCACCCGATACGACTTTAGATGCCGCTTGTAAGTCTGGGCGATCTCCACCGCCGCCTGATGCTAGTTTTACAAAGCGTGTATGCGTAGGAAGTGTTACATCAACGCTGCGTGTTTCTACAGATGCTGAACCGTCATTCGCTGCTGCTTTATAGGATGCAGTCCTTACTGTGCCTATAACAAGCCCTTCAGGCGCTTCTACTGTAGCGATGGCGTTACCGGCATAAATAGGGCGATCAAATACATGGCTACTTTCTACACGCATAATGTCGCTGATTTGCGGACGGCCTAAATGCGCAGCAACGCGTGGCATCAAGTCCTTACCAAATGTTGTACTTGGAGCCAATACGTGACTGTAGTCTGCGGCTAATGCTTCAATTTGTGGTGCAAGAAACGCAGCAACTGCGTTTTCATTTGCAGGGTTTTGCACTAACAGCACGTTAGTAACGCCTGATATTTTGGCAGCTTGTTCTGCAACAGCAGAACCATCAGAAGCTAGTACAACAATATCAATACCATCTAAGCCTAAATCGCTAGCGCAGCTGACTGCTCTTGCTGTAGAGCCATTTAAATTTGTACCGTCGTGTTCAGCAATAACTAATACTTTACTCATTAGATTAACCCCTTTTCTTTAAGTGCTGTTACCAGTTCTGTAACAGACTCAACTTTAATGCCAGCTTGTCTTTTAGCTGGCGCTGCCGTTTTTAATACTTTTACGGCCGCTGCATGTTCTACACCTAGATCTTCTATTGATACAGTCTCCATTGGCTTACGCTTGGCTTTCATAATATCTGGAAGTTTCACATAACGAGGTTCGTTCAAGCGTAAATCAGCACTGATAACCGCTGGCAGATTAACTGAAATAGTTTCAAGGCCCGCATCTACTTCACGGGTAACGGTAGCTGTTTCGCCTTCAATTTTTACTTCTGAGGCAAATGTAGCTTGTGGCCAATGTGATAAGGCCCCTAACATTTGAGCTGTTTGATTGTTGTCATCGTCAATGGCTTGTTTACCTAACAATACGATTTTAGGAGATTCTTTATCAGCCAATGCTTTCAAAATACGAGCGCCGGTTAGTGGCTGTATATCTTCATCCGTCAGTACGTGAATGGCACGGTCAGCACCCATCGCTAAAGCTGTTCTTAATTGCTCTTGGCAGGCTTTAGGGCCAATAGTGGTCACAATGACTTCTTCAGCATGCCCCGCTTCTTTAATACGCAAAGCCTCTTCAACGGCAATTTCGTCAAATGGGTTCATGCTCATTTTAACGCCATCTGTAGCAACACCAGAGCCGTCAGGCTTAACTTGTATACGCACGTTGTAATCGACAACACGTTTAACGCCTACTAAAATTTTCATTTACTTACCTTACTTGTTATATAAATTTAAAATTCTAACGATGATTAGATTATTGTATCGTACAATACTTCATATATCTAAATAAACCGAAATTTTAACGTAACACATAACCATAATAATATGAATATTAAAGAAGCTATCGAAGGGCGCATTTCTACACGTGCCTTTTTGGATAAAGATATACCCAAAGAAACAATCAATAATTTGCTTAAAACGTCGCGTTGGGCACCTTCTGGAACAAACACTCAACCTTGGAAAGTGATTGTTGTTAATGGCGACACAAAACAAAAGATTAGTGATGCTTTATTAACGGCTGTTAAAAACAAGGTGAAAGGTCATGCTGATTATCAATACTACCCAGAAGCTTGGGTTGAGCCATTCAAAGGTAGGCGTTTTCAATGTGGTATGGATTTGTATTCCGCATTAGACATTGGTCGAGACGATAGTGAAAAGCGTATGGAAGCAGGATTGAATAATTTTAGGTTTTTTGGTGCGCCAACCAGTCTGTTTTTCTTTATAGATAAAGATATGGGCAAGGGTTCTTGGGTTGATATGGGGATGTTTATTCAATCTGTCATGTTGGCAGCGCGTGAATATGGATTAGGTAGCTGCCCGCAAGCGTCGGTTGCTGACTATCCAGATATTGTTCGTGAAATAACGGGTGTATCTGATCAGTATCATTTGATATGTAGTTTGTCGCTAGGATACCCAGATGAAAGTAAGCCAGTGAATCAATACAGAACAAGGCGCGAAGATGTTGACTCATTTACTACATGGCTTGATTGAGTTTACTTAATTTCAGCTAAAGGAATGTCCCGTTCTTTAGCCCATGTTACCCATTCAGATGCGGTGTTTTGTTTAAAGACTTGAGACAGCGATTCAGCATTCAACGTTTCTAGCTCTAACTGCTCTTTTAAACGGGCACTAAAATGCGGCTCTAACGCAGCTAATGCAACTGAGCCTTTTTTAGTTTCATATATTGCGTACTCAGGTAACGTGCCAGCAAGCAATCCACCTTCATTGGTCAGTTTATATTTTAGCGGTTGTGCCATATATTTTGCCGACTCGGAAAGAGCGATAACTTTCTTTTGCCCTTTTTTAGTTGCCTTACTCTCCATTAATAAAGCTAACCCTTCTAAAGCGGCCATTTCAGCACCGGCCATATCGGATATTAATGTACTGGGCATATTGCCATCTTTTAACAGACCTAGTTTAGCTTGATAGGTTAAATCATGGCCTGCTTCGTTATCATTGGGCGTTGGGTAACCAACAATGGCTATATGATTTATTTGAGGGTAATTTTGCTGCAAAGATGCCCAATCTAAACCTAAATTATCCAGCGCTTTTGTGCGCTGTGCAGTAAGGAGTAGATCAGCGGATAAAAACAGTTGTGACAACGCTTTTTTACCTTCCTTTGTTTTCAAATTTAAGCGTTGTATGTGCTGACCAGCATTTACTTCTTGGTACCAATCGGGGCAATAGCGTTCTAGTGGGTCGCCGTCTGGCGGTTCAACTTTTGTAACTGTCGCGCCAAGGTTTAACCACCTTTTTGCTGCCAATGGGCCTGGTACATTAACTGCTAAAGTGACAATATTGATGTTTTTTAAAGGCTGTGACATTTGTGTCTATACCTAACGTTATTTTTTGTTGAGAAAGTTATTCATCAACTGTTTAGCTTCTGGGGAATCAAATAAGGGTACAAAGGCTGTTTGTTCGTAGGCTATGCCTTCGTCCAATGTTGTGTTCAGGGCTTTGTTTACACAGGCTTTGGCAACTTGCGAGGCTTGAGCTGTTTTACTGGTTATTGTTTCAGCCAGTTTGATTGAATCTGGCATTAGTTTTTTAATGTCAACCACGCGGCTTATAACCCCTCTTTCTAAGGCCTCGTTTGCCGACATCGGCCGTGCTGTTAATATCATTTCCATTGCTAATGATTTACCGATTAACTTTGTAAGGCGTTGCGTACCACCAGCCGCTGGAATTAACCCCAACGTTATTTCAGGTAAAGCAAACTTGGCTGAGGTGGATGCAATAATCATGTCGCATTGCAGTGCTAGTTCAAAACCACCGCCATAGGCGTAACCGGATACTGCGGCAATGGTCGGCTTTTTACATTCAGATATCGCCGTCCAACCACTGGTATTTTCAAACACAGCGCTCATCTCAACGCCTGTTTTATTGGCCATTTCTACAATATCTGCACCTGCGGCGAAGGCTTTTTCTGACCCGGTAATAACAATGACAGCAATATCGTCATTGGCTTCAACTGTGGCTAGAGCCTCGCCTAATTCAGTGAGTAATTGGTTGTTTAAAGCGTTATATTGTTTTGGCCGGTTGAATCGAATTAATCCAACGCCATCGGCAGGCGTTTCGACAATAATTGAATTGAAAGACACTGTTACCTTGCTCCCATTCGCATGGCACCATCAAGCCGAATCACTTCAGCATTAAGCATGGTGTTTTCAATGATATGGCAAGCAAGCGCGGCGTACTCTTGAGGTTTGCCTAAACGTGATGGAAACGGTACTTGGTCTCCCAATGAATCACGCACATGTTCCGGCAAACCAGCTAACATTGGTGTTTCAAATATGCCGGGGGCGATAGTGCATATGCGAATACCGTGTTGGGCTAATTCTCGTGCTATGGGTAACGCCATACCAATAACACCCGCTTTAGATGCCGCGTAACTGGCTTGACCAATTTGCCCATCTTCTGCGGCGATGGATGCCGTATTGATAATAATGCCCCGCTCGCCATCGTCACTGGGATTGTTTTTTGCCATCGCCTGAGTAGCTAGGCGAATGACATTGAATGTACCGATAAGATTAACGTTGATGCCACGCTCGAATAAATCTAATGGGTGTGGTTTACCTTCTTTATCTAATACTTTGTAAGTAACAACGATGCCGGCTGCATTAACAACGCCGTGAATGCCAGTAAAGTTGTTCTTAGCCACTTCAACAGCTGCCATTACATCGGCTTCACTGGTTACGTCCGTTTTAACAAAACGACTGTTAGTGCCTAATTCTTTTTCTTTGGCTTTGCCTGTGTCTTCATTAACATCAAGGATAACAACGTTTGCGCCCTTCTCTATTAACATCGATGCTGTTGCACCGCCTAAACCAGAACTACCGCCGGTCACTAAAAATGTTTTATTTTCGTAATTCATTATTCTCTTTTAAATTTAATTCGTGTTGATGTTTATATATCTAATTCTATTTGTCCCAAACCCAATCTTTATATATTTCTCGCAGTGTTAATTTTTTAAATTTTCCTGTACCTGTTTTGGGGATAGCATCGACCGTTTCGACAGCATCTGGTAACCATATTTTTGTGAATGAACTGGCTAGGAAATCACGAATATCTTGGGTTGAAACTATCGCACCATCTTTTACAACGATAGCGGCCAGTGGGCGTTCATCCCATTTAGGGTGAGGTATTGCAATGACGGCGGCTTCTATTACGTCTGGGTGCCCCATGATGGCGTTCTCAAGTTCAACTGAGCTAATCCATTCGCCGCCAGATTTAACGAGGTCTTTACTTCTATCTGTTAATTGCACATAACCATGCGAATCAATTTTGCAAACATCGCCGGTTTTAAACCAACCATCTTCGCTGAACTTATCCTTAGCATCATCGTCTTTATGATAGGCTGCAGTAATCCAAGGCCCTCTTAGTTCTGCATCGCCTTGAGACTCACCATCCCAAGGTTGAATAACGCCTTCTTCATCGACAATTCTTACTTCTACAAAGGGAAGCGGAACGCCTTGTTTTGCTCTAACTTTATATTGCTCATCTTCACACAAGGTCAGTAATTCATTTTTGATATTACCGGTTGTCGCAAGAGGTGACGATTCGGTGAGCCCCCATGCTTGGATAATTCTCATATCAAAGCGATCAAAAGCACGAAACAGTGATTCCGGAACTGCCGCTCCGCCAACGGCCATGCGCATATTGGGAGCTGTTTTCCATCGCTGTGGTTCAGCTTCCATTGCTTCTTTAATAGCAAGCCAAACCGTTGGGACACCGGCACTAAAAGTAACTTGTTCTGTTTCATATAGGTCGAGTAGGCTGACAGCATCCAAATGTGGACCGGGGAATACCTGTTTGGCGCCAACCATCACGGAAGCATAAGGTAACCCCCAAGAATTAACATGAAACATCGGTACCACCGGCGTAATTACATCATGCTGGCTAATGGCGAGGCAATCTGTCATAGAGGTGGCCATAGAGTGAAGAACGGTTGAACGGTGGCTAAACACAATGCCTTTAGGCCGACCAGTTGTACCGGATGTATAACACATGCCAGCAGCCTGGTTCTCTTCAATAGCTGGGTAATCAAAATCACTATCACCGGTTGATATAAAGTCTTCATAATCGATGTGTTCATCTGCCACAATGTCACCCGTTAAAGGAACGACAATAACTTTTTTAAACGAAACCTTGTCCTTGAATTGCTCGTAAAGGGGTAGCAAAACATCATCAACAATTAATATTTGGTCGTTGGCATGATTAGCAATGTAAGCAATATCATCGGCTGATAGCCTTAGGTTTAGGGTATGTAAAACGCCGCCCATAATAGGGATGCCTAAATAGGCTTCTAAGTGAAAAGAATGGTTCCACATTAAAGTGGCAACTGCTTCGCCTTGTTGAACCCCGCATTTAGTTAACGCTGATGCCAGCTGTTTGGTGCGTTGTTGAACTTGCCCATACGTTGTACGGTGAAGTTGCTTATCAGGCATTCTGGAAACGACTTCTACGTTTGGAAAAAGCAAGCCGACCCTTTCAACCAAATGTGGCAAGGTCAGAGAAAAATCCATCATAGTACTCTTAATCATGCTATCTCCATTTAGCCAAGTGAGAACGTACGAAACTTTATTTTTTCAAAGAGGCTTTTTGTTGAAAAAGGCCTTTAACGCTGCTTCGTGCTCTGGCGCATGATGCAACATCGCTTGATTAGCCGCGCATAATTCCAGGTGATCTGTAAAGCTTAAGCGATCTGTCGAATTGAGCAAACGTTTGGCAAGCCTTAATGTATCTGGAGATTTGCAAGCTATTGATTGGGCTAACAGCATGGCTTCATCAAGCAACTCATCTGGCTGGACTACTTTTAACAACAAACCCATTTCTAATGCTTCATCGGCTTTAAAAACCCGACCGGTTAAGACCAATTCTGCGGCCCGCTGTGCGCCGACTAATTTGCTGAGCAACCATGCGCCACCATCTCCCGGAATAATAGCTAAGTTCACAAAAGTGGAACCAAAACGCGCTTTGCTTGATGCAATACGAATATCGCACAACATAGCTAAGTCAAGCCCAGCACCCACTGCTGCGCCATTAACTGCGGCAATCAATGGTTTTTCAAAACCGTACATTAGTTTTGATAGGCGATGAATGCCTTTACGGTAATTTTCTTGTAACTCCAAGGGGGCACCTGCAAACATCTTCACACGACTCAACATGTCTTTAACATTACCACCAGAAGAAAACGCCTTATCAACACCCGTGAGTACGCAAACTCGCACGCTATCATCAATTTGAACTTCTTCAAACGCAGCAATAACACTTTCTAAAACAAACGGGTCTGTAATGGCATTCATCGTTGTTACATCGTTCATGCTGATGAGTGCAACACCTTTATTTTTTGTTACTTGTATGATGTCTGGCATTGGTTTATTTCCAGTGTTTTTTAGATAAAATTTTGTTTTCGCAAGCCTGTTGGTGAAGCTGTTCTCTATCGTCTGGGTGTGCGATGCTAATAAGTGCTAAAGCACGATCATTAACGCTTTTGCCTTTAAGATTAACGATACCGTATTCAGTTACCACGTACATAACATCCGAACGAGGTGTCGTGACCACAGTGCCAGGCGCAATGCCGGGTACTATTCTTGATACTGGGTTACCATCAGCATCGTTATAGCGAGATGACAAGCACATAAACGATAAACCACCTTTGGATTGTACTGCGCCGCGAACGAATTGTAGTTGCCCACCGGTTCCAGATATATGACGGTAGCCAGAGCTTTCAGATGCCACTTGCCCTGAAAAGTCAATTTGTAAACAGTTGTTAATGGACACGACATTGTCATTCGCCGAGATGAATTGAGTTAAATTTGTCTCATCCACAGGCAAGCTTAAACACATGTCATTTTTGTGAATAAAGTCGTAAGTTCTTTTAGTTCCTAAGGCAAAGGCATAGGTGATTTTTCCACGATGGGTCTGCTTTTTCCAACCGGTGATTTTTCCCGCTTCAACTAAATCAACCATTCCATCAACAAACATTTCAGTATGAATGCCTAAGTCTTTAATATCAGACTCTGCCAGCGCTGAACACACCGCGTTAGGCATGCCGCCAATACCAATTTGCAAACAACTGCCGTCTTGCACTAAAGGCACAATATGGCTGGCAACCGTTCTATCTAAATTTGATATCGGTGCATTTGGTAGTTCAAATAAAGGCGCATTATCACCTTCAATCACGGCATCAACTTCAGAAATATGAACACTGTTTTCTGTACCGTAGCAATACGGCATTTCTGTACAGGTTTCCACTACAATTTTTTTGGCCACATCACAGCTGGCACGCACATAGGCATTGGTTGCACCGTAGTTAAAGTAGCCATGCTCATCCATGGGTGCTGTCTTGATGATAATCATATCTACTTGACGGTATTGACGATAAATTCCGGGGCCTTCACCAAAATTAAACGGTATATAGCTTTGCAAACCTTGATCAAATTTTTTGCGGTCATAACCCGAAAAGTGCCAGTTCTCAAAGGTAAAGTGTTGCTGTTGAGGGTCGCATTCAATCACTTGTCTGGCGCGTGTTGATAGCGTGCCCCTAACCGTTACATCCGTTAAACGGTCTTTCTGTAAGGCCAACGCAGCATCAAACGCATCGGGTTGCTGAATAGACATGCCAAACTCAAGCATATCACCACTGTTGACCCAAGAAGCGACCGTATCGGCCGTCTTTGTTTTTTCTTTTAATAATGTCTGAACTGGCATCATTATGCTCTTATGGTTTCATCATAGTGGCTTCACCAACAATGACCGGTTTACCTGCAACAGAACAAATCGTTTCTAGAACGACAATTTTTCTTTTTTCATTAATTGATGAAATCGTTACAGTTGTTCTGACGGTATCACCGATCAAAACAGGTGCTTTAAACTTTAACTCTTGTCCTAGATAGATAGAACCTGGCCCAGGTAGCTGCATAGCCAGCGTTGCGCTGATAAAACCAGCTGATAACATACCGTGTGCGATGCGTTCTTTAAACATGCTGGCTGCCGCGTATTCAGCATCAATATGTGCAGGATTAAAGTCACCGGTTACACCTGCAAACATAACAATATCCGCCTCGGTAACGGTTTTAGCCATTGAAGCTGACATACCTACTTCTAAATCATCAATTGTATAATTACTCATTTTTTCCTTTTATTTCGTCCAATTTGGTTTTGTTTTATTGAAAAAGGCATCGATGCCATCCTTCGCTTCATCCGTTTCCCAAACATCGGCTAAGCTTTCCGTTGTATATAACTCGCACTCATCATCTGAGTGAGTCGCAACATAGTCAATTAAATTTTTAGCGGCGCGTATAGAATTGGGGCCGCATTTCAAGATAAGCGACACTTCTTTCTCTATCGCCTCATCTAAATCGTTCTCTGGAACAACAACAGCGACTAAATTCATGTCTTTTGCGTCTTGTGCGCCAAATATTCGCGCATTGAGAAAATTACGCCTTGCCTGCGCTTCACCAATTCGTCGCACAACATACGGTGAAATAGTGGCGGGTATCAACCCTAGTTTAACTTCTGTTAAACCGAGCTTGGCTGAGTCAGAACAAACGGCAAAATCACACACAGATACAAGACCAACGCCGCCACCAAATGCAATGCCATTTACTTTTGCTATCAATGGCTTAGAAAGACTATTTAAAGTCTTTAATAGCTTTGCTAAATAGCTGCTTTCTTCAATACGTTGAGTTCGAGGTTTGCCGATATTGCTTTTCATCCAAGCCAAATCACCGCCTGCACAAAAGCTTTTACCTGCACCAGTCAAGACAACGACTCTTATCTCGCTTGAGGCATTAATGTCATCGCAGGCATTTTGCAATTCGGCAATGAGTTGTGCACTCAGTGCATTATGAACATCCGGGCGGTTTAGCGTTATGGTCGTAACACCACGCTTATCCGTCTCAACCTTTATACAATCATAATTCATAACGATTTTAACGGCAGCCGTTTAGGAAAATATCGGCATATTGTTCAACCAAATCATCAATAGTAGCGGCGTTTGGCTTGTACCATACAGATGACCAATTTAAGCAACCCAGAACCATTAGCCGGAAAAGCTGTTCGTCGAGCTCTTCACGAATAACATTTTCGGTTTTACCTTGGGTCATTAAATTACGCCATTGTTGTTCGTAATGTTCACGCTTCTTGTGAGCTGAAATTTGAACGGCTTTTGGTATTTGGCCGTTATTTCTTATCGTTGTCGTGGTGTAATCAGGGTGTTCTAAAATAGCGGTTAAATGCCCGCGCATAAATGCTCTTAAACCCATTTCGAATGAATAATCATCCGGGAGTTTCTCTATTTCTTCAGCGACGGTATCACTAATAAACTGAATACTTTGATCAAGCACTTCCACCATCAACGCTTCTTTCGACGCAAAATGATAGTACAAGCTACCTGCTTTCATATCGGCGGCGGCAGCAATTTCTTTTAATGAGGTGGATTGATAACCTTGCCGACTAAACATTTGCGCTGCCTTATCTAGAAGAAGTTTCCGCGTTTTTGCCTTTTTTAAAACCGGTTTAATTTGGGTGACTTTTTGATTCATTATTTTTTCGAACTCATTTCTAACGAAGGTTAGATTCTAATTAGCGTTAGAATTAGTATAATGATACTATTTCCTCTTAGCAATAATTATATAGAGTGTCACCATGCCGTTTAATATCAAAATCAACGATGACGTTGATGAACTAAGAGACGCTGTTCGTAAATTTGCAGAGGGCGAAATAGCGCCTCTAGCAGATGAAACTGATTTAAAGAATGAGTTCCCTAACCAACTTTGGAAACAATTTGGCGACATGGGTCTACTCGGGATAACCATCCCCGAAGAATATGGCGGCACTGGTTTAAATTACCTATCACACCTTGTTGTGATGGAGGAGATTTCTAGAGCCTCTGCCTCTATTGGGCTCTCATACGGAGCCAATTCTAACTTATGCCTAAATAATCTTTATTTAAATGGTACTGAAGCACAGCGGCATCAGTATTTACCTAAATTATGTACGGGCGAATACATCGGTGCTCTTGCTATGTCAGAACCTGGAGCGGGTTCAGATGTTGTGGGTTCAATGAGTTGCCGAGCGGTTAAGAAAGGCGATAAATGGATCGCCAACGGCAATAAAATGTGGATCACCAATGGACCGGATGCACATGTGCTAATTGTATACATGCGTACTGCAGGCCCAGAAGCGGGTTCAAAATGCATGACGGCTTTTATTGTTGAAAAAGGTTTTAAAGGCTTTAGCACAGCACAAAAACTCGACAAACTCGGTATGCGTGGTTCAAACACATGTGAACTTGTTTTTGAGGATTGTGAAATCCCTGAAGAAAATATTCTTGGTGAAGTGAACGAAGGCGTTAAAGTCCTGATGAGTGGCCTCAATACCGAGCGCATGGTGTTATCAGGCGGCCCTATTGGTATTATGCAAGCGGCTATGGATATTTGCCTGCCTTATATTCATGAGCGAAAGCAGTTTGGCAAACCAATTGGCATGTTCGAATTGATGCAAGGAAAAATGGCCGATATGTATGTGGCTCTACAATCAACACGTGCATTCGCCTACCGATTAGCTGAACAGTATGACAAAGGCAATGATTCGCGAAAAGATGCAGCAGGCTTATTATTGTTTGCTTCTGAAAACGCGGTCAAAGTATCACTAGAAGCGATTCAAACGCTCGGTGGTAACGGCTACATCAACGAATTCCCAACGGGACGCTTATTACGTGACGCAAAACTATACGACATTGGTGCCGGCACCAATGAGATTCGTCGGATGTTGATTGGCCGTGAGTTATTTGAAGACACTAAATAAATAGGTAACTTAATGTCCTCTAAATCAGTTGTTATTGTCGCTGCAAAAAGAACCCCGTTAGGCTCCTTTCAAGGGCAATTCTCAAGTTTAACGGCCACTGATCTTGGTGCAAATGCAATACAGGCCGTATTAGACTCTGTACAGATACGCACTGAGCAAATAGACAGCGTGCATTTTGGTTGCGTTTTACCTGCAGGCTTAGGTCAAGCACCTGCTCGTAACGCGGCTTTAAGAGGTGGCGTTAGCTTATCAACACCCTGCACCACCATTAATAAAGTATGTGGATCTAGCATGCAGGCCGTTATTTACGGCTTTAACCAAATAAAAGCCGACGATGCTAAAGCTGTTGTCGCGGGCGGCATGGAATCAATGAGCAACGCACCTTACCTGCTCCCTACTGCACGTAGCGGGCAAAAAATGGGCCACGGTGAAATGATTGATCATATGTTCTTTGATGGGCTTCGTGACACCAAACACGGTAATTTGATGGGTTCATTTGCTGAGTTATGTGCCGACAAGTTTAGCTTTACTCGTGAGCAACAAGATGACTTTGCTATTAATTCATTGCAACGTGCGACAACGGCCATTGAATCCACCGCGTTTGTTAATGAAATTACAGCAGTTGGCGTTAAAACTCGTAAAGGCGAAACTGTTTATTCAATAGATGAACAACCATCAAAAGCTAATATTGAAAAAATTCGCAGCTTGCGTCCTGCTTTTAAAAAGGACGGCAGTGTCACCGCAGCGAACGCCTCATCAATTTCTGATGGTGCGGCTGCGTTATTGTTAATGGATGCCGATGAAGCCAGTCATCAAAATATAAAGCCACTCGCTAGCATCATTGCCCATACGACACACGCACATGACCCTGACTGGTTTAGTACCGCGCCGATTTATGCCATAGAAAAACTTCTTAAAAAATGTGACTGGGCACTCGACGACGTTGATTTATTTGAAATAAACGAAGCCTTTGCCGTTGTCACAATGGCCGCTATACAAGAACTCAAGCTAGACCCAAACAAAGTAAACGTTAATGGAGGCGCTTGTGCGTTAGGCCACCCCATTGGCGCGTCGGGCGCACGTATTATCGTCACGCTCATTCATGCATTAAAAAACCGTGGCCTGAAAAAAGGCATTGCAACACTCTGTATTGGTGGTGGCGAGGCTACTGCCGTTGCCATTGAAATAATTTAACAAAAACAACACGCTATGCGACATATATCCTCAAAAATCGAAACTGCTTCACCTGTTTTCAAAGACAATGCCGAGCAAATGAGCTCCTTGGTGGATCAAATGAAAGAGCGCATTCAAACCGCGTCATTAGGTGGCGGTGAACGGCCTCGTGCAAAACATATCGCTCGGGACAAGCTACTTCCGAGAGATCGAATAAAAGCCTTACTTGACCCTGGTAGCCCCTTTTTGGAACTGTCTCAACTGGCTGCTTACGGCATGTACGATGATGATGCGCCCGCAGGCGGCATTATTACCGGCATAGGCCGTATTCACGATGTTGAAGTAATGGTCGTGGCAAACGATGCCACTGTTAAAGGCGGGACTTATTACCCGATTACCGTAAAAAAACATTTACGCGCGCAAGAAGTCGCCCGTGAAAATAATTTGCCATGTATTTACCTTGTGGACTCCGGCGGTGCTTTTCTACCGTTGCAGCATGAAATATTTGCAGACAAAGAGCACTTCGGCAGAATATTCTTTAACCAAGCGAATATGTCAGCAATGGGGATTCCTCAAATTGCCGTGGTAATGGGCTCATGTACCGCTGGTGGCGCTTACGTACCCGCCATGTGCGATGAATCGATTATCGTTAAACAACAAGCAACAGTCTTTCTGGCTGGCCCACCGCTAGTTAAGGCGGCAACGGGTGAAGAAGTTAGTGCCGAAGAACTCGGTGGTGCTGAAGTCCATTGCAAACAATCCGGTGTAACCGATCATTTAGCCGAAGATGACAGTCATGCGTTGTCTATTGCGCGCGATATTGTTTTTAACCTGAACCGTAAGAAAGATGTTCCTGTAAAAGTACGCGAAACAACAGAGCCGCTTTACCCTACGTCCGATTTGCTCGGCGTTATTCCCAAGGATGCAAAACAGCCGTTTGATATTCGTGAGGTTATTGCGCGCCTAGTTGATGGCTCAGAATTTCATGAATTTAAACCTTTATACGGCAGCACCTTAGTCTGCGGTTTTGCGCACTTGCACGGCTACCCGGTCGGGATTATTGCCAATAACGGCATCTTATTTTCAGAATCGGCACTTAAAGGTGCGCATTTTATTGAACTGTGTAACCAACGGAAAATACCGCTTGTTTTCCTACAAAACATTACTGGCTTTATGGTCGGCAAAAAATACGAACATGAAGGAATCGCAAAAAATGGTGCGAAAATGGTGACTGCTGTGTCCTGTGCCAGCGTACCAAAATTCACCATTATCGTGGGCGGTTCATACGGCGCAGGCAACTACGGTATGTGCGGTAGAGCCTATGGTGCTCGTATGATGTGGACATGGCCTAATTCGCGTATTTCTGTGATGGGCGGTGAACAAGCAGCATCTGTTTTAGCCACGGTTAAACGCGACAACTTTGAACGTAAAGGTGAAGAATGGTCTAGTGAGGATGAAGAATCATTCAAACAACCCATTCGTGATGAATACGAAGAAAAAGGTAACCCCTACTATGCAACAGCACGCCTTTGGGATGACGGTATTATTGACCCACGCGACACACGAAAAGTTTTAGCCTTGGCGATTGCTGCATCAATGAATGCGCCGATTGAAAAAACAAATTACGGCATCTTTAGGATGTAGGTTAAAGATATGTTTAAAAAAGTATTAATCGCAAACCGAGGCGAAATAGCTTGCCGCGTCATTTCAACGCTCAAAACAATGGGCATTACCAGCGTCGCTGTTTATTCAGATGCTGACCGCCACGCGCGCCACGTTAAACTAGCCGATGAAGCCTATTACATTGGTGGCTCACGCCCTGATGAGTCGTACCTAAAAGCCGACAGGCTGATTGAATTAGCACAACGGATTGGTGCAGAAGCCATTCACCCTGCTTACGGATTTTTATCCGAAAACAGTGACTTTGCCCGTGCCTGCCCTGCTGCCGGCATTACTTTTATTGGTCCCTCAGCAGAATCCATTGAGAAAATGGGTGCAAAAGATGCGGCTAAAACATTAATGGAAGCTGCCAATGTGCCCGTTGTGCCGGGCTATCACGGTAAACAACAAGGTGCTGAGCATTTAAAACATGAAGCCGATAAGGTTGGTTATCCTTTACTAATTAAAGCGGTATCTGGCGGTGGCGGTAAAGGCATGCGTGTAGTTAACGCACCTGACGAATTTGTCGATTTACTCGATGCTGTTATGCGTGAGGCTCAAAATGCTTTTGGTGATGATCGAGTGTTACTCGAACGTTATATTGGCAAACCACGTCATATTGAATTCCAAGTGTTTGGCGATACGCATGACAACTATGTGCATTTACACGAACGTGAATGCTCGTTACAACGCCGTCATCAAAAAATTATTGAAGAAACGCCCTCTCCATTTTTAGATGATGCCACTCGGGAAGCCATGGGCATTGCCGCAGTTAACGCGGCTCGTGCTATTGCTTACAACGGCGCAGGCACCATTGAATTTATCGTCGGCGAAGACCGTTCGTTTTACTTTATGGAAATGAATACTCGCCTTCAAGTCGAGCACCCTGTTACCGAAATGGTCACCGGGCAAGACCTTGTTGAATGGCAATTACGCGTGGCAGCAGGCGAACCGCTACCGCTGAGCCAAGAGCAAATCACCAGCACAGGGCATTCGTTTGAAACCCGATTGTATGCCGAAAACCCAAATAATTTATTTTTGCCATCAACCGGTAAGCTGCAACACCTTATTTTTCCGCAAGCCAATGAAAACTGCCGTATAGAAACTGGTGTCGAACAAGGCGATACCATCAGCGTGTTTTACGACCCAATGATTGCCAAATTGGTGGTGTGGGGTGAAAACCGTGAAGTGGCCAGAGCACGCCTTGTTAATGCACTTGCTGAAACCGGCATTATGGGCGTTGAAAACAATATCGCTTTTCTCGAAACCTTGGCGAACCACCCAGATTTCATCAATAACAATATCGACACGCAATACATTGATGCAAAACTTGATGGCTTGCTTGCGGATAGCGATGTTGAATTGCCACAAGCTGTGTTACTTGCAGCCAGTGTTCGCTTGCTGTTGGATGAGCAAAAAGCCGTGGCCTCTATGGCGGCTCAATCAAAGGAATCAAACTCCCCTTGGTTTGATACAACAGGCTGGCGACCAAACGGCCAAAGTGAACGCAGTTTATATTTTAAATACAAAGATGGTGAGCAGTTAAACGTTACTGTGACCGAGCACGATCATCATTTTATATTTCATTTAGATAATGACTTGGAAGTGCTATTAGATGAATCTAATGACTCATCGATTCGCTTACAAATTAATACGTGCTGGGAGCGGTTTAACATCCTTAAACACGGTGAAGAGCTCAGCATATCGTGGAAAAACCGCTGGTACGCACTGACGGTTATCAATCCATTTGAACCAGACTTGTCCGGCTCAAGCTTGGCGAGCAATATCATAGCGCCGATGCCTGGAAAATTACTAAAAGTATTCGTTAACCCCGGTGATTCGGTAAGTGAAAACCAGCCCCTAGCAATCTTGGAAGCAATGAAAATGGAACACACGCTCACCGCTCCTTTCGATGGCGTTGTTGACGATGTATTCCATGCCCAAGATTCTTTTGTGGAAGCTGATGTCACCTTAATAACTTTTGTGGAGCCAGAATAAACCATGGCAACATATCCAAAATCTATACGCATTGTTGATGTATCGCCTCGTGATGGCTTACAAAACATTAAACAAAACGTTTCTACAGCGGATAAAGTTGGGCTTATTAATCGCCTTCAACAAGCGGGTGTTAACAATATTGAAGTAGCTAGTTTTGTCAGCCCAAAGTGGGTGCCGCAAATGGCCGATGCAGTGGATGTGCTTGCCCAACTAGATTTAAACAATGGCATTAATTACGCTATTTTAACGCCCAATTTAAAAGGTGTAGAACGCGCATTAGAATGCGGTGTTAAGGAAATTGCCGTTTTCTCAGCCGCATCAGAAAGCTTTACGCAGAAAAACACCAATTGCTCTATTGGTGAATCCTTACAACGTATTGAAGAGTTGATGCGCCCTGCTATTACAGAAAACGTGCGTGTTCGCGGTTATGTGTCTTGTGTGTTGGGCTGTCCTTATGATGGTGATATTGCCGCAGAAAAGGTGGCTGAGGTAAGCGAAGCACTTATAGACTTAGGGTGTTACGAAGTGTCATTGGGTGACACCATTGGTATCGGTACGCCCCTAAAAGCTAAAAGGATGCTTGATGTTGTTCTTAGCAAAGTGTCAGCTGATAAAATTGGCTTACATTTCCATGACACACGCGGGCAAGCCTTAGCAAACTTATTAGCTTGTTTGGAATACGGTATCGCCACCATAGACTCATCAGTCGCAGGATTAGGCGGCTGCCCTTATGCCAAAGGCGCATCGGGCAATGTTTCAACTGAAGATGTGGTGTATATGCTCCACGGCATGGGCATTGAGACTGGTATTAATCTAGAGAAGCTCGCTGCTGCCGGTCAATACATTACTCAACAACTTGGCATAGCTAGTAATAGCCGTGTCGGTAACGTTTTAATAAAAAACTAATATGAACAAACAACTCTGGGCACCCTCTCAGTCACGCATTGAAAACTCGCAAGTTTGGCAATTTGCCCAAACCGTTAATCAACGCTACGACCTGTCTCTAAATAGTTATGGCGATCTGTATGATTGGTCTATTGGCAATATCCCAGCGTTTTGGCAGAACATTTGGGAAAGTAACGACGTTATTCACTCTACCCCTTTTTCATCGGTTGTTGATGATATTCATAAAATGCCAGGGGCGACTTGGTTTGCTGAATCACGTTTAAACTTTGCAGAAAATTTACTACGTTTTCGTGATGACCAAACCGCCGTGCATTTTTGGGGCGAAGACCAAGTTATAACTCAATTAAGCTATGCAGAACTTTTTGCCGAAGTTGAAAAACTAGCGCACAGCCTACGCGAAATGGGCCTAAGCAAAGGCGACCGTGTCGCTGCGTTTATGCCCAATATTCCAGAAACCCTTATTGCCATGCTGGCGACAGCGAGCATTGGTGCGGTGTGGTCATCCACCTCGCCCGACTTTGGTATTAAAGGCGTGCTGGATCGCTTCCAACAAATTAACCCTAAAGTGGTAATTGCTGCCGATGGCTATTTATACGGTGGTAAGTACATTAATACGTTGGATAAACTAAATGCCATTGTTGATTCACTCCCTTCTGTGGAAGTAGTTGTGGTGGCTAAATATATTGAGAAACCTGAGCTAGACAATATCAATAATGGTGTTTTTTGGGATGACTTTCTAGCAAAAGAACCAGCAGCGCTAGTCTTTGAACAATTACCGTTCGATCACCCGCTGTACATCATGTATTCATCTGGTACTACGGGCTTACCAAAAAGCATCGTCCATTGTGCTGGCGGCGTGCTACTACAGCACCTTAAAGAACATAAATTACATGCGGATATGAACCGCGACAAAACGCTGTTCTATTTCACCACCTGCGGATGGATGATGTGGAACTGGTTGGTATCGGGCCTTGCAACCGGCGGTGCTATCGTGCTGTTTGACGGCAACCCGCTAAAACCAGATATAAGTATTTTGCTAAAGATGATTGATGAACTAAACATCAATATATTTGGCACCAGCGCCAAGTACATCGACACGCTGGAAAACATGGGTATAAAACCTAAAAACTTATCTAAATTTCCTTCATTAGAAACGATTCTTTCAACCGGTTCGCCCTTGTTAGAAAAAAGCTTTGACTACGTTTACCGTGATTGGAAGGAAGACGTATTGTTGGCCTCCATTTCTGGTGGCACTGATATTGTTTCTTGTTTTGCTGGCGGTGTCCCTTGGCTGCCTGTACATCGTGGCGAATTACAATGCAGTATGCTGGGTATGAAGATGGAAGCGCTTGATGAAAATGGCCAAGCCGTCATTGGTGAAAAAGGCGAATTAACGTGCAGTGCTGCATTCCCCGTAATGCCTATTTATTTTTTAAATGACGAAGACGGTAAAAAATACCACGACGCGTATTTTGATGTATACCCCAATATTTGGTGCCACGGTGACTATGTGGATATTAACGAGCACGGCGGTGTACGCTTTTTTGGCCGTTCAGACGCTACTTTAAACCCCGGTGGCGTACGTTTAGGTACAGCTGATTTATACCATGTAGTGGAAGCCTTACCAGAAGTCGCAGATTCTGTTGCTGTGGGTCAACGGTGGGACGGTGATGAACGTATCATCCTATTCATTATTTTAAATGATGGCGCCGTATTAGATGATGACTTGCAAAGCACCGTTAAGAAGGCAATTAAAGATAAATGTAGCCCACGGCATGTACCCGCGCTAATTATAGAAACCAAAGCGATTCCTTACACATTAAGCGGTAAGAAAGTTGAATTGGCGATTAAAAAGCTGATTCATGGCGAAGCAGTTAAAAACAAAGATGCGTTGTCCAATCCGGAAAGTTTAGTTTTTTACCAAGAACTCACGTTAATTTAGAATATAAGCAAAAACTGATAAATGTCACTGGCATAAATTTCAATTCGCTTTAGAATAATCTTTTTATCAATAATTTAAGGTGAAATTCACATGGCTAGAAGACAAGATAGATTAACCGTAGAAGACGTAAACGGCGCATGGGCGATTATTCCAACCCCAGCTATTGATACCGGAGATCAATGGCAAACTGAAGACAGCGTTGATTATGACGAAGTAGCTAAAGCGGTTGAAGGTCTTATCACTGCTGGTGTTGATGCCATTATGTGCCAAGGCACCTTTGGTGAAGGCGCGACGCTGACTTGGGAAGAAAAGAAGAAAATGATGGAAGTGATGGTTGAAACAGCCAATGGCCGTGTGCCGGTTTTTGTTGGCGTTACCACCATGAATACTCGTGAAACCATCTGTCAGTTAAAGCACGCTCGTGATATTGGTGCAGATGGCACCATGCTTGGCTTACCGATGTGGCAACAAATTGATGTGCCGGGTGCTGTTCGTTTTTATCAAGATGTGGCAGAAGCCGTGCCAGAAATGGCTATTTGTGTTTACGCCAATCCAGAAGCCTTTAAGTTCGACTTCCCTGCACCATTTTGGGCGCAAGTCGCTAATATTCCGCAGGTTATTACTTGTAAATATATCAACATCGGTCAACTACACTTACATACATTAGTATCACGTAAACAAATTCGTTTCTTACCATTAGAATTTGATCACGCCGATGCAGCTAAAATGGACCCTGAGTTCCATACCGCATTTTGGTCTCCTTGCGCTTGCACAGGCCCAGAATTAACCATTCTTTGGCGTGACAGCGTTAAAGAGTCCGTTAAAACGGGTGATTGGTCTGTACCGAATGGCCTATATGAGAAAATGATTCCTGTATTAGCGAATTTATTCCCTCCAGGTGGTTTTGCTGAATTCTCACGTTACAACATTCAATTAGAGAAGGAACGCATCAACGCTGGTGGTTGGATGAAAGCCGGCCCTTGTCGCCCGCCCTATCAATCTGCGCCTGCAAATTACTTAGAAGGTGCTGCTAAAGCCGGTTCTGGTTGGGCCGAATTAGCTCAAAAAGTTATTGATGGTACACTTTAACTAAAGTAACTAGCTTTATGTTTTAGAAGGGAAGTAATTTATTTTACTTCCCTTTTTTATTGTAAATTAACTTTAGCTAAACCCTTCCAGTCAGTTGTGTATTGATTTGAACGATTAATAGGTACCGATTGCCATAATTTTTTATTTCCTACCGCAGCCAGTGTTAACTGCTTATCAAAGCGCTGGTTAATCTGGTCTAAGGTGGCCATCAGCTTTTCACTACGTTCATCTACGTTTGGTGCGAATAAATCGTGCTGTGTTGTCCTGCCGGCGTCTGAACTTGTAATATCAGCTAGTACAACACCTGCTTGTTGGTATTGGTGTCCTTCTTTATAAATGCTAGCCAGTAATTGTTTGGTTATTTTCAGCAAGTCTCGGCTATCATGCGTGGCGGATTTTAGTTTGTAGTGTGCCGATTTTGAATACAGCTCACTGTTGTCAAAGGGGCTGGTGCGAATAAATACGCTCACTTTTCTTGCTAACCCTTGCTGTGCGCGTAGTTTTTCTGCGGCTCGTAGGCAAAACACACTAAGAGTTTGCGCTAAATCTTGTTCACTGGTTAGCTTGTCTTTAAAGCTTCTTGAGCAAATAATTTGTTGTTTCGGTTTAGCAGGCTCAGCAAACGGCATAACAGGCGTACCTTGTAGCTCTTGAACCGTTTGTGCCAGCGTTATATTAAAGTGTTTTCTAATTGAACCTATGGATTGAGACTGTAGATCCCAAACGCTTTCTATTCCCCGTGCGTTTAATTTTTCTGTTAAACGTCGCCCAACGCCCCATACTTCATTAATAGGGGTTATTTGCATGATTTTTTTTCGTCGCTTAATATCATTTATATCTACGACACCGCCAGTCTTTGGCCATTTCTTAGCGGCGTAATTAGCTAACTTCGCTAATGTTTTGGTTGGCCCAATACCCACGCCAACGGGTATGCCTACCCACTGGTGTAAGCTGTTTTTAATATCATGCCCTAATTCGCTTGGTTCAACGTTCGCTCTATCTAAATCGACGAACGCTTCGTCAATAGAGTAGACATCTACGGTTGGGGAAAACGCAGATAAGCTGTGCATAATGCGCGCAGACAAATCGGCATATAGGGGGTAATTAGAGGAGAATAGCTGAATATCGTGTTGCTGTACCAGGCCTTTAACTTGATGAAGCGGCACTGCCATTTTGATGCCTAAATCTTTAACTTCTTGGCTACGCGCGACAATGCAGCCGTCATTATTACTGAGCACAGCAACGGGCTTATTTATTAGATCTGGGCGGAATAATCGCTCGCAACTGACATAAAAATTATTGCAGTCGACAAGCGCTATATTTGCAGGCATTTAGCTGCTTTTTCGACGAATTTAGACATTGTGGATAACACTGGTGACAACACCCCAAATAACCATTTCTGCGCCCTCATTCAGCGGTATATCAGGGAACTCAGGGTTCTCGGGCGCTAATACGAGTTTGCCTTCTTTTGAGCGTAAACGTTTAACCGTTAACTCGCCATCCAATGCGCAAACAACAATTTTACCAACACTGGGGTTAAGAGAGCGATCAACAACCAGAACATCCCCAGAGTGTATCCCAGCGCCAAGCATTGACTCACCTTGCGCACGAACGAAAAAAGTGGATGCAGGCTTGTTAATTAGTAGTTCGTTTAAGTCAAGTCGTTTTTCAACGTAATCATCAGCGGGAGACGGGAAACCCGCGGCAACACTAGCTCCGTAGAAAGGGATTGATGGTGAGGAGCTATCAAGATCTGGAAAAAAAACATTTGGGTAGTCAATGTCAGTGGTTTCCGATTGTTTCTTTTTATAATCCAGTAGTTCTGTAACAGTTGCTAATAAACTTTCTGGAATTCTAACCGCTTTAGTGGGTTCACCATAAACGGAAGAACCTTTCTTGCGCCCTGCCCCTGCGCGTACGCCGCCTCGTTTGGATGTGTTGTCTGTCATGAATAACTCCTCTTATAATATTGCCTTTTGATTAGTGTACTTAAATCAAATGATAATTAAAAGAGGTTTTAAAGTTATCCACTGAATCTGTGGATAACTTTGTGTAAAAGTCGCTTAAAAAAAGAAAAATTGAAGACTGGCTTATACTTATAAAAAACGGTCACTTTTTGACCAATTAACCAGTTTATGTAGTGTGGTCAATGATGGAATGCTCTTGAACCCCAAGCCCTTCTACTTCGGCAACAATATGATCACCTGCTTGTAAAAATTGCGGTGGCTTAAACCCAAGCCCAACGCCTTCAGGGGTACCGGTAAAAATCAAATCACCGGGTTGTAAACTCATAAATTCATTAATGTAGCTGACAAGCTTTTTCACCGAGTGAATCATCGTGTCGGTATTACTGGATTGTTTAGGCTCACCATTGACATCCAAACGTACATTGCATGATTGATACTGCTTAAATTCATCCAAGGTAACGAAATATGGCCCAATGGGGGCAAAAGTATCAGCACTTTTACCTTTTAACCATTGACCGCTGCGGTGTTTTTGAAAATGACGCTCGGAGACATCAATGCCGGTACAAAACCCAGCAATATGCGCCTCTACTTGGTCTTCTGTAATGTATTTAGTTTCTTTACCAATAATAACGACCAGCTCAATCTCCCAGTCAACCTGTGTTGCGTTTTTAGGGCGTTCAATGGGGTCAAATGGACCATTTAGTGAACTCACCGCTTTTGTAAACAACACAGGTTCTTCTTGCGGCTTAGAGCCTGTTTCTTTGATGTGCTTGTCGTAATTAAGGCCAACGGCAATAATTTTGCCTGGGTTTAGTAGTGGTGCGCCAATGCGTTCATTACTATTTACTATGGGTAGCGTATTTATATCAATATTATTTAACAGGGTTAAACCACCATTCGCCAGAAAAGACGATGAAATAACATCACAAACACCCTCTAAGGACCGTATGTTTTGCTCATTATCTAGCAAGCCCGGTTTTTCTTGCCCTTTCGGGCCATAGTTCAGTAGTTTCATATGCAAATGCCTTTATAATTATTCCAATGAATTTCAAACAAATACTATTGTTGATTAGCTTAAGTGCGCTTTTTTATAGTGTGTCTACTATAGCAAAGCCACAACGGGTTGTTTCATTGAACTTATGTGCAGATCAACTGTTAATGGAATTACTAAAACCCTCTTCACTTGTTGGTATTACTCAGCTTGCGTCTGACGCTTCGGCATCTTTTTCCTATAAGAAAGCCAGTAATTTCCATCAACATAACGACCGCATTGAAGAAGTGATGGCGCTAAAACCGGATTTGATTGTTGCGGGTGCCTTTACATCTACGGCAACCAACCAAATGCTTGATCGGTTGGGTTATAAGGTTGTTAAGCTCGGCTTGCCTAAAGCTGTTGACGATATTATTCAGCAAATAGCCTTTTTGGGTGAGCAAGTAGGTCAGTCGCAACGTGCGAACAAACTTATTAAAACGATGCGCGATGAGATAACAGCTTTAGAATCAGGCGACCAGGCGGCACCTGCATTACGCGCTGTTGTGTATTACGCTAATGGCTTCAGTGCCGGCAAAGAGACGATAGTGAATGAAATATTACGGCTAGCTGGTTTAAAGAATATTGCGGCTGAAACGGGTATGGCGTATATCGCACCGCTATCATTAGAGTCGTTACTCGCGTCCAACCCCGATGTTTTATTGTTAGGCCGATTAGACGCTAATACAGATTCGCTAGCGCACCAAGTGTTACAACACGATGCGATAGAAAAACTCAGCGCGTTGGAGCACGTGCAAAAAATTAGCGTGCCAGACCGTTATTGGAGCTGCGCGGGCCCGTCATCCATTGCTGCGGCTTCTTATATTCAGCAAAGCATAACGCACTAATATGCCGGTATTAAATTCATTAAATAACAACTACCAAGAAAAACGCCTAATCATTATATTGATGAGTGCATTGGTCGTGTTGTTTATTGTTTCACTAATGGTTGGTGATGTTAATTTTAATATAATCAATGCTTTAAAAAGCCTTTCTAATGATGATTCCACATTAGAATCGATCATTTTAATGGATATTCGTTTACCAAGAACTTTATTAGCCGTATTAATTGGTGCATCGCTAGGCTTGTCGGGTGCCGCCTTGCAAGGGATGGTTCGCAACCCATTAGCTGAGCCCGGCATTATAGGCGTTTCTACCAGTGCGGCATTGGGCGCAGTGATTGTCTTTTATTTTGGATTGGCAACGGCTTTCCCGATGGCGTTACCCTTGGGTGGCATTGTGGGTGCGTTATTAGCCGTTATCTTCCTGTATGCATTAACGCGGCATAACAACAGCATGCTAACGCTTATTTTGGCCGGTGTAGCCGTCAGTAGTTTATCTGCTGCCTTAACTGCTTTAGCGCTAAACCTGTCCCCTAACCCGTATGCAGCCTTAGAAATATTTTTTTGGTTAATGGGCTCGCTGGCCGATAGAAGTTTTACTCACGTCTGGCTTATATTACCTACAACACTGATTGGCTGGTGGTTGATACTTAGCACGCGACATGACTTGGACGTTTTATCATTAGGTGACGATACGGCTCAATCATTAGGTGTTCAAATTCAACGATTGAACAAACGAATAATTCTGGGCGTGGCTTTATCGGTAGGTGCTGCCGTATCAGTCAGTGGTGGTATAGGGTTTGTCGGTTTAGTGGTGCCGCATGTATTGCGCCCTTATGTAGGTTACCAACCGGGGCGTTTACTTATTTGTAGTGCATTAGGTGGCGCGGTGTTGCTTTTAGCTGCCGATATAACCGTGCGACTATTAGCGACCCAGCAAGAGCTAAAAATAGGCGTTTTAACGGCGTTATTAGGCGCGCCATTCTTCTTACATTTGATTCTAAAATCTAAGCGGGAATGGGCACCATGAACATTCAGGCCTCAAACATTCACGTTACCCTATCCGGGCAAATGATTTTAAATGATATTAATGCCGACTTCCCGCCCGGGCAATTGATTGGCTTAATAGGCCCTAATGGCGCGGGTAAATCGACCCTATTAAGAGTCTTGGCCGGTTTACAAATGATTCAAGAAGGCCATGTCAGCATTAATGGTGAAAGGCTTCAAAAGCTGCAACGAATTGATTTAGCCAAAAAAATGACCTACTTGTCACAATCAACAGAATGCCATTGGCCGATGAGTGTGGAGCGTGTTGTTATGCTAGGCCGGCATCCGCATGTTAATAGTCAACAGATTGGCAACGTAGATATGGACGCAGTAAACCAAGCGATTAAAGATGTGGATATTGAACACCTTATTGGGCGTTCGGTGAATGAACTATCTGGCGGTGAACGAGCACGCGTGATGTTAGCAAGAGCATTAGCAACTGGCAGTGACATTTTGTTAGCAGATGAACCGATTGTGTCACTAGATCCACGGCATCAAATTGAAGTGATGGCACTGTTACAAAACTTAGCAAACAAAGGGAAAACCATTATTGTCATATTGCATGAGCTACACCTGGCCATGCGGTATTGCAAACATTTGATGTTGTTAGACAATGGGCGAAAAGTGGCTGAAGGGTCTCCTAAGAGCGTACTATCAGCTGATATTTTACAAACGGTTTACGGTGTTGATGCTATTTATGGCAACAACCAAGGGGAGAACTGGGTTCTCCCCTGGAAGTGCTGCTAATACTTATTTTAAATCGTAAGATACCGTCAGCGTAAAGTTACGTTCAGGTGATGGGCTAAAAAAGACAGCATTTGTGCCAGTGAATGGAGGAACGGCTAAGAAATTAGTTGGAAAAACAACTGTATTCTCACTGTACTTTTTATTAGTTAAATTATTGATTCGAGCCGAAATTGTAAAGTCATTTAGCAAGTAATTTACTGAGGCATTTAATATTGTGTAACCACCTCTTTTACCTAATGCATTATCAAAATCACTAATGCTGTATTTACTACCGGTGTAAAGAGCTTCAGCAAAAACCTTAATGTTTTTACTTGGCTTTAATGTACTAAAAATAGAAAGTTGGTGATTGGCAGCAAAAGGGATGTCATTGTTTTTAAATGCTCCTTTTGTAAACTCAGTATTCACATAGCTATATTGAGCACCCACGTCTAGTTGGTTTGTTAACTCTGCTTTCGCATCAACGTTAATACCTTGTCTACGTGTGTCATCAAAGTTGATATTGAAAGTAGCTCCTCCCAGATCGGTCACTGCACCAATTTCATTATGAATATCCAATTGATAAATGTTAATCGATGTTGAATAGCCATTTTCTGCCCACTCAAAACCACCTTCATAAGAAATACCCTCTTGTGTATTTAATGCAGTGATGCCATTAAAAATATCAGCTAGTTCATTGGTTTTAGCAAATCGAAAGTTTTCATCTCGACGGATGTAAAACCTTAGGTTTTGGTTATATTGATGAGACAAACCGATTTCAAAGACAGTGACATCATCTTCAAAATCGGAATCGAGGTTAAACGAACCAAAAAAACTATTTGATTGCCCTGTGAATTCTGCATTAATTTCAGAATAACGCCCACCAAGGGTTAAATTAGTTTGATTGTTTAATGGAATAATCCCCCTAATGTACCCGCTATATATTTGGCGGTTTTGTGTGTTGTTAAAGTCAGATGAAAATGCGCCGCCAATGCCAGAGTTGTTTTGAATGAAATAATCTTCATCTTCAATATCAGCGCCAACCGTTATTAGAGCAATGCCTTGATTCATAGGGATTGATCCAACAAGTCGGGGCGTTAGGCTGGTTACGTTTCTCTGAGTTGTTGTTAAAGATGTGCCAAACGTAACGCTTTCAGAAGGGCTGCTGTTATCAAAGTCCCTATCTGATAGTTCAGCTAGCAACGACCAGTTGTTACTTAATTGCTGCTCAATACCGGTTCTGCGCGAAGCTGTTGAGCTATCAATAAAAATAAATTCACCAGCTTGTTTTCTGTCATCATTTACTTGCTGGTTCGTTAATGCAGCACGGGATAAAAAGCTGTTTTCAACATCTAAGTATTCAACAAAAATATTCCCTGTATTGTGCGTAAAATCTACACGTCCAAAATACTGCGTGCGTTCCTTGTCATTCTCATCTCTATACCCATCACTTTGTGAATCATCAGCGGATACTCTAAAACTCAAACCATTATCAAAAGCATCACTGTACGAGAAAGCGTAATTTTCTTTATCGTAACTACCGGTGCTCGCCTCAACGTGCAAATTTCTTTTTGATGGTATTTTAGTAATGATATTAACAATACCGGCAACAGCTTGGTCCCCATAAAGAGTACCGGCGCTTCCCTGAATAATTTCAATACGTTCGATATTACCTAACGATACTGAATTAAGATCAGGTGCTGAGATATCAGGGTTATTTAGTTTTCGGCCATCCACAATAATTAAAACATTGGAGATGCCCGTTTCCCCCATCCCTCTCATACTAACGATAGTTAAATTACCATCACCAAACGTGTCAGCAATTTGAATTCCAGCATGACTACGCAGTAGTTCAGTAACATTTTGAACCCCACTGTCATCAATTTGTTGCTGAGTGATAACTGAAATATGAGATGGAGATTTAATCGATGACTGGCTAGAGCGCGTTGTTGTAACAACCATCGAATCGTCTTCTGCGAATACAGCTTGTTGGGTAAAAGAAAGTGCAGCAGCAATGCTTGCCGCTAATAGAGTTTTTTTCATGAGATTTCCTCGTTATAAGGCGCAGCCCCGCGCCAATGAATTAAGACGCCACAAGAGGAATAGGAAGAAGTTGAGACAAAAAAGTCAACATCAGCCAAGTTGCCCACCCGCAACGTACCGGTTTGCTTGTGGCAGGTCTCCGGGCTCATAAGTGATTAATTATTACGTTAATCGATGTATCGCCTTCCCATGTTTTGACACAGTGGCGGTTGATACATTTTGGCTTATATACCGTTGCGGGGGCAGCGTTGGGCTTGAAATTAATCGTACCAACTTCCCTATTAATTGAGTGCTATACTCAATACCATTAGCGAGTCCATTATCCGTTTTTTTAATAATATTAGTCAAGTGCCTTCGGTTGATAATAATAATAAAGTAACCATGAGATTGAATAAAATTAGTATTTTGCTGGTTGATGACCATGAACTTGTCCGCTCAGGCATTGAACAATTACTAGCGACCGACCCAGATATTGACGTATTAGCTGTTGCCTCATCTGGCGAAGAAGCGATGCGTCTAAACGACCAACTTAATCCCGATATTATTCTTATGGATTTAAATATGCCAGGGATGGGTGGCTCTGAGGCAATCAAATGTATTTTAAGACACAAACCCGATGCAAAAATTATTGCGTTGAGTGTTTATGACGATGGGCCAGTGCCTCATCAATCATTATCAATTGGGGCTAAAGGCTATATCAACAAAGGTTGCCCTGTTGATGAAATGATAAAAGCCATCGTCATGGTCTATCAGGGAAAAAATTACTTATCTTCCGCTGTTGCAACAAACATGGTCTTTACTAACAACGAACCAGAAAAAAACACGTTTTCTCAGCTCAGCAGTCGTGAATTACAAATAGTAAGCAAATTACTCGAAGGCGAAAAAATTAACGACATAGCGGTTGCGCTTTCAATCAGCCCTAAAACTGTTAATACACACCGCTATCGAGTACATCAGAAATTAGGTGTTGGTGGCGACATAGAATTAGTAAAACTGGCGATTAAGGAAGGCTTTATAACAAATGTATAAATTTTTAAAATTTATGCTCGTCATAAGTAAATTCATAGGGTAAAATTCGCGCTCAATTTGATTGCCTGGGTGGTGAAATTGGTAGAC